>Ga0180216_1000902_pt1 | contig 28284 bp, 20 predicted proteins | sample eDN3rd37CBELigMG_FD_128879 | JGI IMG/M metagenome (GOLD analysis project Ga0180216, IMG submission 128879) | Enriched Miracle-Growth compost microbial communities from Emeryville, California, USA - eDNA 3rd pass 37_C BE-Lig MG (version 2)... ... | reverse complement strand
TAAGGAGCTTCGCGAGGGGAGGGGAGGGCGCGGTCTAATCCCGCTGGGGACGCTGGCGGTCGCGTCGCCTTGGTTCTCGTTTCCCTCGATTTTCGTGGTCGCCGGCTGCGGCTTCGCGCTTCTGGCCGCGCGGCTTTGGAAGCGGCGATGGCGCGAGGCGGGCGCGCTCGCCGCGGTGGCCGCGGGCTGGGCGGTCAGCGCGCTTTTGGCCGTGCGGGCCGCCGGGCGCATGCTCCACGAATTCACGTCGATGTATGTATTCTGGAACTTCGCGTTCCTCCCGTTCCCGCCAACGGATCGTCGGTCTCTGGAGAAGGCCGCGGGGATCTTGCTGGAGACCCTCGTCACGCCCTTGAACCTGATTCCACCCATCCTTCCCCACGTCTTCGCCGGGCTGGCGATTGGGTTCCTGTTGGTGGGAATCGTCTCGCTCGCCCGCCGCGACCCGGCCGCGCTGGCGATGCTCGCCGCGCCCCTGATTCTCGCCCTGGCGGCCTCGGCGCTGCGGAAGTACCCGTTCCACGGCCGCTTGATTCTGTGGCTCGCCCCCGCGCTCTTTCTCTGGGTCGCCGAGGGCGCCCAGGTTCTCCGCAAACGGGGGGGGCGATCGCTCCAGATCGCCATGGTAACCCTGCTTCTGCTTTACCCGTGTCTCGACGCGCTCTACCAGTCCTCCGGATCCCGGCCGCGAGACTTCAATCCCCACGGCGACCTTCGGCGCAATCGATTCATGGAATGATTTTTGCCGGCTGAGTATGTGAAATCATTTCGCCGACGGGCGCCGGGACCGCCGACGGATTTGCGTGGAGGTGGCGGAAGAGGAGCCCGCGGAGGCGGGTTTCATTCGCGCGACGCGCCAAAGGGCGATCCGCTCCCTCCCCTCCTATATTAGGAAAGGAGACGCGGAGATGAACGCGACGAAACAACTCCGAGACGCGGGGCAAAGCCTCTGGGTGGACAACATCACTCGAGGCATGCTCGACGATGGAACGCTGAAGCGGTACATCGACGAATACTCGGTGACGGGCCTAACGTCGAACCCGACCATCTTCGACGCGGCCATTCGGGGCGGCGACGCCTACGACGAATCCATTCGTCGCTTCTCGGCGGCGGGCAAGTCGGCCGAGGAGTTGATTTTCGCCCTGGAGTTGGAGGACCTGACGCGGGCCGCGGATCTGTTTCGGCCGACCCATGATCGGACCAACGGGGTCGATGGCTGGGTCTCGCTTGAGGTGTCGCCGGCGTTGGCTCGCGACACGGCCGGAAGCATCGCCTGGGCCAGGAAGCTTCACGACGCCGGGGGCCGGCCCAACCTGTACATTAAGATCCCGGGCACGCCCGAGGGACTGCCGGCGATCGAAGAGTCGATCTTCGCCGGCGTGCCGATCAACGTGACGCTTCTCTTCTCGCGCGAGCAGTACCTGTCCGCCGCCAACTCTTATCTTAGAGGAGTTGAGCGGCGGATCGAGGCGGGCCTGAATCCCGCGGTCGCGTCGGTCGCCTCGATCTTCGTGAGCCGATGGGACGTGGCGATCGCCAAAGAGGCGCCCGAGGCGCTGCGCAATACATTGGGGATCGCCGTTGCGAGGCGGGCGTACAAGGCGTACAACGAGTTTCTCGAAACGCCCCGGGCGCGGAGGGCGATGAACTTTGGAGGGCTTCCCCAACGGCTTTTGTGGGCCAGCACCGGAACGAAGGACCCGAACGCCCCGGAGACGCTCTACATCGAGGCGTTCAACTCGCCGTTCACGGTCAACACCATGCCCGACAAGACGCTCCAGGCGTTCGCCGAGCACGGGAGAGTCGGAGAGCCGATGCCGATCGATGGCGGCGACTGCGAGGAGGTGTTGTCCGAGTTCGCCAAGGCGGGGATCGATGTCGACGCGCTCGCCTTGCGGCTTCAGGACGAGGGGGCGGAGAAGTTCTCGAAGTCCTGGAACGAGCTGCTTAAGCTGCTCAAGGAGAAGACGGAATCGTTGAAGAAGGCGGGGTGAACTGGTTTTTGGAGGGTGTTCGCGCGTGTTCCTTCGATGAAGGGGAATGTCCGATGGGGGTGTGCAGGGTCAGGCTCAAGAACCGGCGCGACGTCGCGGCCGGCACGATGGCGTTTACTTTCGAGAAGCCCGAGGGTTTCGCCTACAAGGCCGGCCAGTCGGCTGACTTCAAGCTGATTGATCCCCCCGAGACTGACGATGAGGGAATCGAGCGGACCTTCTCCTTCGCCAGCGCCCCTTTCGAGAGCGACCTGATGGTCGCCACCCGGATGCGCGACACCGCCTTCAAGCGGGTTCTGAAGACGATGAGCCTGGGGACCGAGATCATCATGGACGCCCCCTACGGCTCGCTGACGCTCCACAACGCCGCCGACAAGGCCGCCGTTTACCTGACCGGAGGGATCGGCGTCACGCCCGCCCGGAGCATCATTCTTCAGGCGGGCCACGACAAGCGGCCTCAGAAGATCATCCTCTTCTACTCCAACAAAACGCCCGCCGACGCCGCGTTCCTGGACGAGTTGACCGAGGCCCAGAAGACCAACGCCAACTACAAGCTCGTCGCCACCATGACGCATCTGGACGCGTCGGACGCCTCGTGGACGGGCGAGCGCGGATACATCACCAAGGAGATGATCCAGAAGCGCGTCCCCGACCTCGGCGCGCCGATCTATTACCTGTCGGGACCGCCGGCAATGGTCGAGGCGATGCGGAGACTGCTCAATGAAGCCGGCGTCGACGACGACAACATCCGGAGCGAGGAGTTCGCGGGTTACTGAGCGGGGCCCGAGAGGAGGAAGACTCATGGCCAGGGCCGAAACCGAGGTGAAGGTTAAGCGGATCTACGAGGCCCCGGACCCGAGCGACGGCACCCGAGTCCTCGTCGATCGGCTCTGGGCCCGCGGTCTAACCAAGGAGAAGGCGGCGCTCGACCTTTGGCTGAAGGACATCGCCCCCAGCACCGAGCTTCGCAAGTGGTTCTCCCACGACCCCGCCAAGTGGGAGGAGTTCCAGAAGCGCTACCGCGCCGAGCTGGAAACGAACGACGCGGCGGTCGCGCGCTTGCGCGAGGAACTCCGAAAGGGCCCCGTGACCCTGCTCTACGCGGCGAGGGACCAGGAGCACAACGAGGCCCTCGTTTTGCGCGACTACCTGGTTCGTCGTTCCGCCCGGGGCGAGTCCGGGCAGGCGTGACGATCGACGGACGGAGGAGACGCTCATGCAATTGGGAATGGTCGGCCTGGGTCGAATGGGTTCAAACCTCACGCGGAGGCTGCTTCGCGGCGGTCATCGCTGCGTGGCGTTCGACACGCACTCCGAACTCATAAGCGAACTGGTCAAGGAGGGGGCCGAGGGGGCGTCTTCGCTTCAGGAGTTGGTCGCGAAGCTGGAGAAGCCCCGCGCCGTCTGGATGATGGTTCCCGCCGCCGCGGTGGACGCGGTTCTCAAGCACCTTGTCCCGCTTCTGGAGGAGGGAGACGCCGTTATCGACGGAGGAAACTCCCACTACATTGACGACCTGCGCCGGGCCAAGGAATTGACCGAACGAGGCCTGAGCTACCTGGACATCGGCACCAGCGGGGGCGTTTGGGGATTGGAGCGGGGCTACTGCCTGATGATCGGCGGCCCCGACGAGGTGGTGAAGCGGCTGGAGCCGATCTTCGCCGCGATCGCGCCGGGGATCGACGCCGCGCCTCGAACTCCGGGACGGGAGAAGCTCGGCGGGACGGCGGAACAAGGTTATCTCCACTGCGGACCCAGCGGCGCGGGGCACTTCGTCAAGATGGTCCACAACGGGATCGAGTACGGCGTCATGGCGGCCTACGCCGAGGGTTTGGCCGTGCTCCGCAAGGCCAACGTCGGCAAGTTGGATCAAACCGCCGACGCCGAAACGACCCCGCTGGACGACCCGGAACGATATCAATACGACTTCCGGATCCGCGACGTCGCCGAGGTCTGGCGCCGGGGGAGCGTCATCGGCTCATGGCTGCTCGACCTGACGGCCGCGGCTTTGGTTGAAGACCCGGAGCTTTCGCGCTTCGAGGGGCGCGTCTCCGACTCCGGCGAGGGGCGCTGGACGCTCAAGGCGGCCATCGACACGGCCGTCCCGGTGCCGGTGCTCGCCGCCGCCCTCTTTGAGCGGTTCTACTCTCGGGGCGAGGCCGATTACGCCGACAAGCTCCTCTCGGCGATGCGCCACCAGTTCGGTGGCCACCTGGAGAAGCCGGCGGACAAGTGAAGCGACACACTCCGCGCGGCGGCTCGTCGCGTGGTCTCTCCGAGGAGAACGCATGGAATCGACGCGCTCCGACGCCCTCGTGTTTTTTGGCGCGACGGGCGATCTCGCCTACAAGAAGGTCTTCCCCGCGCTTCAGGCGATGGTCAAGCGCGGCGACCTGACCGAACCGGTCGTCGGCGTGGCCAAGTCGGGCTGGGGGCTCGACGAACTCAGGAATCGGGCCCGCGCGAGCATCCACGAGCACGCCGACGGCGGCCTCGACGAGGCCGCGTTCGCGAAGCTCATGGGACAACTCCGTTACGTCGATGGCGATTACGGCGACCAGGCGACGTTTCGGAAGCTCCGCGAAGAGTTGGGCGACGCCCACCGCCCAACACACTACCTGGCCATCCCTCCCCAGTTGTTCGGGACGGTCATCGAACACCTCGGGATCGCCGGTTGCTCGCGGGGGGCGCGGGTCGTTGTGGAGAAGCCCTTCGGCCATGATCTGGAGTCGGCCCGGCGGCTCAACAGGATCCTCCTGAACAACTTCGACGAGCCGGCCATCTTTCGGATCGACCACTACCTGGGAAAGCGGCCCGTTCAGAACATCCGGTATTTCCGCTTCGCCAACTCGTTTTTGGAGCCGGTCTGGAATCGGTCGCACATCGAACACGTGCAGATCACGATGGCCGAGAACTTCGGCATCCAGGGCCGCGGCGCCTTCTACGACGGGACGGGCGCGATCCGCGACGTGATTCAAAACCACGCCCTTCAGATCCTCTCCCACGTGGCGATGGAGTGTCCCAACGGCACGGACGTCGAGTCGATCCGCGATGAGAAGGTGAAGGTTCTCCACGCCATCGCCCCGGTTGATCCGAAAAACGTCGTTCTGGGCCAGTTTCAGGGCTATCGCGACGAGAAGGGAGTGGCGGCCGACTCTCGGGTTGAGACGTTCGCCGCGCTCCGACTGGAGGTTGATTCTCCCCGATGGCGCGGGGTGCCGTTCCTGATTCGCGCGGGCAAGCGGTTGCCGATCACCCGGGCCGAGGTGCTCGTCAAGTTCCGCTCCTCACCCTTGCGGGTTGGGCCGGGTCCGGCGGCGCCGCCCAACCATTTCCGATTCCAGATTGGGCCCTCCGCGTCGATCGCCGTCGGCGTTGTAGTGATGGGCGAACGTCTTGAGTCGCCGGGAGACCCCGTCGAGTTGCTGGCGTGCCACCACCGCGACGCCGACGAGATGCGCGCCTACGAGCGGCTGCTTGACGAGGCCATGAACGGCGAACAAGGCCTCTTCGCCCGCGAAGATTACGTGGAGTCGGAGTGGCGGATCGTCGAGCCGATTCTCAAGTCGCCGCCCCCCGTCCACGAATACGAGCCGGGCGCCTGGGGACCGAGCCAGGCCGATCGGATCGCGGCGGAGTTCGGCGGCTGGGACGATCCCACGGTAACGGCCCGACCATGCTCGTAACCTGATCGCGAGGCCCTCCCATGCCGAAGCCGGCCCCTGTCGTTTTTCTGCTGGATGTGGACAACACCCTACTGGACAACGACCGAGTCGTCGACGATCTACGCGCGCACTTGACGCGGACGTTCGGCGCCGAGAACCAGGAGCGGTACTGGACGATCTTTTACGAGCACCGCAAAAAGGTCGGCTACGCCGACTACCTCGCCGCCCTTCAGCGCTATCGGGCCGAGAACCCGAGCGACCCGCGGTTCCTCGACATCTCCTTCTTCCTTCTGGAATACCCGTTCGCCGACCGCCTTTATCCGGGCGTTCCGGAGTTGATCGAGCGCTTGAACGCCTGGGGCTCCGCGGCGATCCTCTCCGACGGCGACGTGATCTTTCAGCCCCGCAAGATCGAACGCTCCGGCCTCTACCGGGCCGTCGATGGACGAGTGCTCGTCTACATTCATAAAGAAGCCCAGTTGAAGGACGTCGAGGCCCGATTCCCGGCCGAGCGTTACGTCGTGGTCGACGACAAGCTGCGGCTTCTCGACGCGTTCAAGAAAGCTTGGGGACCGCGCCTCACAACCATCTTCCCGCGCCAGGGACACTACGCGCGCGACCCGGAAATCCTCGCCAAATACCCGCCCGCCGACATCACCATCGACCACGTCGGCGACCTGGCGCGCTACGACTTGCCCGAGATCCTGGCCGCCGCTGGAAACCAGCCGAACAAACCATGAGACGAGTCGGGACGCTGGGGCCCTCTCAAGCCGAGGGCGGGGCCGAGCGCCATCGGCCCGGTTTTTGCACTGTGGCGTCTCCGGGAGCGGCGTTCGATGTGGAACCGTGGAGGTTCGGTTCGATGATGGCCCGACAAGAACGATACGACTGATCATGGGGCGAGCCACAGGGGGCCGGAGCTGACGAAGTTGGAGCGGGGCTCCTCGGGTTTTTAAGGGTCGCGGCGCGAGACAAAGCCGTCGGCCGAGGTCTTGGTCGTGAGTCGAGACGAATTTTTCTTGAAGCCCATTCCCCCGTATCGCCTGGACCTGACCGTCTGGACCCTGCGCCGGCGGGTTGACAACGCCGTCGACCGCTGGGACGGATCAACGTACCGCCGCGTTTTACCGACCCCCGACGGTCCGATCGAGGTCGCGGTTTCGCAGACGGGTCCGCCCGAATCGCCCCAACTGCGCGTCGCGACGCGCGGCGCGGCGCTCGCCGACGAGACGCGGCGAGCCGTCGCCACGACCCTGGAGCGACTGCTCGGCCTCCGCGTCGACCTGTCGGAGTTTTACCGGTTCGCCGCGCGCGACGAGCGGCTCGGCCCGTTGGTGGAGCGTTTCCGGGGCATGAAGCCGCCGCGGTTCGCCACGCTTTTCGAGGGCGCGCTCAACTCGATCGCCTGCCAGCAGGTGACCCTTACTCTCGGCATCCGGCTACTCAACCGGCTGGCCAAGCGCTACGGCCAAAAGCTTCACGGCGGCGAGGAGATCGCCCACGCCTTCCCCCGCCCGGAAGACATCGCCGAGACGACTCCCGAGGAGCTTCGGGAGTTGGGATTCAGCCGGAACAAGGGCCTCGCCATGATCGAGTTGGCCCGGCTTGGGCCGAAGAAGCGCGAAGAGTTGGCGGAGTTGGAGACCATGCCCGACGACGAGGCCATCGCCCGCCTGCTTGAGCTTCGGGGCATCGGCCGCTGGTCGGCCGAGTACATTTTGCTTCGCCACCTGGGGCGGACCCACCTGTTCCCAGGCGACGACGTGGGCGCCCGAAACAATCTGGTGGAGTGGTTGAGCTTGCCCGCCCCGCTTGATTACGAGGGTGTTCGTCAAACCGTGGCGCCCTGGGCCAACTTCGGAGGGCTCTTGTACTTTCACCTCTTGTTGAGTCGGCTCGCCGAGGCGGGGCTTCTCGACGTGGCGCCGGCTTTTTTTGGAAGCCGGGCCGCCGCGAGCGCGACATCCGAAGCCCCATTGAAAATCACAACCACGAGGGAGGCGAAGATGATGACCAAGAAATCCGACAAGAAGAACGCGAAGCACGCGCCCAAGGCGCGTGGCGGGCCGAAGCCCCCCGCGAAGCAATCGAAACCCAAGGCGCGCCCGGTTGACGGCGACATCGTCGACGAATCGGGCTGGGAATCATTCCCCGCGAGCGATCCGCCGGCCTGGTCGCCGCTGTCAACCGGCCCCCCCAAGCGCGATTGAGGGCCAAGCCATGAAGGGGGCCCCGTTGACTCGCGAAACCGAGCGGAAACCGGGGGCGATCAGCGCGCCCGCGTCCGGAGAACGGCCGGAGCGCGTGTTGACGATCGGCCACTCCAACCGCACGCTGGAGGAATTCGTGGCGCTCTTGAAGGCGAACGGGGCGGACATGGTGGTCGATGTGCGGAAGATGCCCCGCTCGCGGAGCAACCCCCAGTTCAATATCGACGCGCTGCCGGCGGCCCTCGGCGAGGCCCACATCGATTACATTCACGTCCCGGGTTTGGGCGGATTGCGCCGTCGGGCCAAGAATTCGCCCAACACGGGATGGAGAAACGCCTCGTTCCAGGCGTACGCCGATTACATGCTGACGCCCGAGTTTGAGGAGGCGCTGGAGGAGATGACGCGCCGATCCGCGCGGCGCGCGCCCGCCCTGATGTGCGCCGAGGCCGTTCCATGGCGATGTCATCGCTCGCTGATCGCCGACGCCTTGGTTGCGCGCGGAGTTCCCGTCGACGACGTGATCGGCGGTTCCCGCGCGAGCGCTCACGAGTTGAGGCCCTGGGCGTGGGTCGAGGGGACTCGGATCACCTACCCGCCGCAAGACCAGACGCCGGCCGAGGAGGGCGACCGCGTGGAGTGAACCCGAGTGGTGAAGGGAGAGGATTATGGCGACGAAGGAATGGGCGGAACTGGCCGCGCAATTGCGCGTGGATTCCATTCGATGCACGTCGAAGGCGGGATCGGGACACCCGACCTCCAGCATGTCGGCGGCCGACCTGATGGCGGTGCTCCTGTCAAAATACCTGCGCTTTGATTGGAGCCAGCCGCATCGGCCCAACAACGACCGCTTGATTTTCAGCAAGGGGCACGCCTGCCCGCTCCTTTACGCCATGTTCAAGGCGGCCGGGGCGATCACCGACGACGAATTGATGACTCTCCGCGAATTCGGCAGCCCGCTGCAGGGGCATCCCAACCCGCGGGCCCTCTCCTTGGTGGACGTCGCCACCGGGGCGCTGGGGCAGGGCCTGCCCATTGGCGTCGGCATGGCCTTAAACGGGAAGTATCTCGATAAGCTTCCCTATCGCGTCTGGGTCGTGCTGGGCGACGGCGAGATGGCCGAGGGCGGGATCTGGGAGGCGCTCGACAAGGGGGCGTATTACAAGCTTGATCGTCTGATCGCCATCCTCGACATGAACCGGCTCGGTCAGCGCGGCGAGACCGAACTTGGCTGGAACGGCGACGCCTACGCGGCTCGGGCCCGCGCCTTTGGCTGGAAGGCCATCGAGCTCGACGGCCACGACCTGGACGCGATCGACCGGGCCTACGCCGAAGCGCTGGAGACGCGCGACCAGCCCACCATCCTGGTCGCCAAAACGATGAAGGGACGCGGCGTCTCCCTGGTGGAGAACAAGGAGCACTGGCACGGCAAGGCGCTAAACGACGAGCAGGCCAAGGAGGCCATCGCCGAATTGGGCGGCGAGCGGAACATCAGGATCAAAACCGCCAAGCCCGACGATCAAAACCCCGCCAAGTCCGACGCCCCGAAACCCGTCGACGCGCCGCGCTACGAGGTGGGGGGCGAGCAGTCGACCCGGAAAGCCTATGGCGACGCCCTGGCGGCGCTCGGCGCCGGTCTGCCGGATCTCGTCGCGCTGGATGGCGAGGTTTCCAACTCGACCATGACCGAGGAGTTCAAGAACGCCCATCCCGACCGTTACTTCGAGATGTTCATCGCCGAGCAACAGCTCGTCGCCTCGGCGGTCGGCCTGGCCGTGTTGGGCAAGCGGGTCGTCGCGTCCACCTTCGCCGCGTTCCTCACCCGGGCGTTCGACCAGATCCGCATGGCCTCCATATCCGGCGCCAAGCTTCATTTGGTCGGCTCGCACGCCGGCGTCAGCATCGGCCAGGATGGGCCCTCGCAGATGGGACTTGAAGACATCGCCATGATGCGAAGCGTCTTCGGCGGCGCCGTGCTCTATCCGAGCGACGCGAACCAAACGGTCCAGCTCGTCCGCGCGATGGTCGACCTGCCGGGGATCACCTACATGCGAACCACTCGCGAGAAGACCCCCATCATCTACCCTCCCGACGAGGAGTTTCCCGTCGGCAAGGCGAAGGTCGTCAAACGCTCGGAGAAGGATCAAGTCTCGGTCGTCGCCGCGGGCGTGACGCTCCATGAAGCCTTGAAGGCTTATGAGACCTTGAAGGAAGAGGGGATCGCGATCCGGGTCATCGACGCCTACTCCGTCAAGCCGATCGACCGAACGATCCTGCGCCGGGCGGCCCGCGACACCGGCGGCAAGCTCGTCGTCGTTGAGGATCACTGGCCGGAGGGGGGGCTGGGAGACGCCGTGCTTGGGGCCCTGGCCGACGCCGGACTCGACCATCCGCGCGTCGTGAAGCTCGCCGTCTCGGGGATGCCCGGATCGGGCAAGCCCGCCGAGTTGCTGAACGCGGCGGGCATCGACGCCGAGCACATCGTTGAGGCGGTCAAAAATTTGTTATGATTGGTCTGGATTCGTCATCCGCCCGACCTGGCGAACGAGGCGCGTTCGCCGGATTCCGTCTCGGCGAACCCCGCCGAGCGAGAGTCGGGCGCGGCCAAGCGAGGGAAAAGGAAAACAAAACATGGCCATCCCCCACGCGTTTCCGGGAGCCCCCGTCGATCTTCTGGCTCGGGACGAATCGCTAGCCGAACTCCGCACGACGGCCCTGGTGAAGGAGACGAACTTCGAGGTGATCCGCATGGTGATCCCGAAGGGAAAGACGATCCCCGATCATAAGGTTGACGGCCCCATCACCGTCCATTGCCTGAAGGGCGATATCGCCTTCACCGCCGACGGGGAGACCCGCGAACTGAAGGAGGGGCACTGGCTCTATCTTCGGGGCGGAGAGTCGCACTCTCTGGTCGCCCACGAAGACTCGCTGGTTCTCTTAACCATCCTCTTCTCTTGATCGGGCCCGCCGCTCGCGCAAACCCGAGCGGTTTCAAAACGAAGGAGGGATGATGGCCGGCGTGCAGGTGCAGCGTCTCGGGCTGGTCATGGAGCCCCGCGAGGGTGACCCGCTCGAAGCGGAGGGCGTGTTGAACCCCGCCGCCGCGCGCGGGCACGACGGCCAACTCTACCTGTTTCCGCGGTTGGTGGCGGCGGGGAATTACTCGCGGATCGGCGTCGCCCGCGTGCTCTTCAACGCGGCCGGCGATCCGGCGGGGGTCGAGCGGCTCGGCGTCGCCTTGGAGCCCGAAGAGGACTACGAGCTCACTCCCGGAGGAGGCGGTTGCGAAGACCCCCGCGTGACCTTCGTCGACCCGCTTCAACTCTTCGTCATGACCTACACGGCGCTCTCGGCGAAAGGGCCGCGGATCGCCCTGGCCATCTCCGACGATCTCCTCGAATGGCGGCGCTTGGGGCTGGCGACCTTCAGCCCGTTCCGGGGAATCGACTTCGAGGGGGTCGACAACAAGGACGCCAGCATGTTTCCGATCGCCGTGCCCGACCCGTTCGGCCAACCCGCGATCGCGCTTTTGCATCGACCGCTCTTTCCCGGCACTCGTCCCGAAGAGACCGTGAATCAGGCCCATCGACGTGTGATGGATCTCAGCCGCGAGAGCATCTGGATCTCTTATTGCCCCGTCGTGACGGCGGACCTGAAGGCGCGCCGCCTTGGCTTGTTCACGTCGCATCACCGTCTGGCCAGCCCCGCCGCGCCCTGGGAGCGACTGAAGATCGGGGTCGGCACGCCGCCGATCATGAGTCGCCACGGCTGGCTCGCCATGTACCACGGCGTCAGCGAAGAGCGGGAGCCCGACGGAAGCGCGTCCCACCTCCGCTATTCGGCCGGTGTTCTGGTGCTCTCGGAAGCCCACCCGCGCTATATTCGCCATCGCTCGCCCGACCCGGTTTTGACGCCCCAGTTGCCTTATGAGAGCCGAGGCGTGGTCGACAACGTCGTCTTTCCCACGGGCGTCGACCGCCGCTACGAACTCGGCCTGCCGGATCGGTACGACATCTACTACGGCACGGCCGACACCCGAATCGGCGTGGCCCGGCTCGACATGCCCGACTTCCTTCCCCCGGGGGCCGTCACCGATCCGTCTGGAGGCGTGATCTAGTGGCTGGTCGCGCCCGGCTTTCGCGGAGGGCCCTTCCATGCGCGGTCGCCTTGCGACATTCCTGATGTTCACGGCTCCAGTCGTGATTGCGCCGGTCGCCGCGGCCTACATTCAGTGGGGCGTTTGGGGGTTGCCCCAACTGGCGGAGTTCGGGCCGGGGCCGGAACCCCACGGCTTCCCCGCCTGGATGCGCGTCACCCACTACGTCAATCTGTTCTTCCTGATTTTGCTTGTACGAAGTGGTCTGCAAATTTTGATGGACCATCCTCGGCTGTACTGGAACGTCCACTGCACGCCGAACTCCGAGTGGGCCCGCTTCACGCCGATCGACGTGCCGACCGACCGCGTCTGGAACGCCAAGGACGACGCTCGCCCGCTTTCCCCATGGATCGGCCTGCCGGGATACCGGCACACGATCGGCATGGCCCGGCACTGGCACTTTGTGAGCGTCCTTTTCTGGGTCGTTAACGGCTTCGTCTTCGTCTTCCTGCTGTTTGGGACCGGGCAATGGAGGCGCTTGGTTCCGACCTCCTGGCGGATCCTCCCCGAAGCCTGGTCGGTCTTCGTCCATTACGCCACGTTCCACATGCCGCCGGAGCCCAATGGCTTCTTCCGCTACAACGCGCTTCAGCAGTTGTCTTACTTCGCGGTCGTGTTCATCCTGGCGCCTTTGGCGATCGCGACGGGCCCATCGATGTCGCCGGCCCTGACGAATCGGTTTGAGTGGTTTCCGAAACTGCCCGGCAACCGGCAGATCGGCCGTTCGCTCCATTTTCTCGTCATGTGCGCCTTTATCGCCTTCACCGTCGCCCACGTCGTGATGGTGATGCTCACCGGGTTCGCGCGGAACATGAACCATATCGTGGTCGGGACGAACGACCACCGACCGATCGGCCTGTACCTGGGCGCGGTGGGGATCATCGGCATCCTCGCGCTGAACGGGCTCGCCAACTGGGTGGCCTGGCGTCGGCCGCGGGTCATTCAGCGCGCCGCCAAGGTGATCGTCACGCCGATCATGAATCTCCTGCTCAACAAGGCCGAGCCGAGGGCCGAATTCAAGCGTGAGGATATTTCCCCGTATTTTTGGCCGAACGGCAAAATTCCAACCAGTGACGAATGGAGGGACCTGGCGGCCAACAACTTCCAAGACTATCGCCTGCGCGTTGGCGGCCTGGTGGAGAACCCGGTCGAGCTGTCGCTAGACGAACTTCGCGCGATGGGCAAGAAGACGCAGGTCACGCTTCATCACTGCATCCAAGGCTGGTCCGGAATCGCCGAATGGGGTGGTTTGCCGATGGTCGAGTTGATGGCCCTGGTCCGGCCGAAGCCGGGCGCGCGCAGGGCCGTCTTTTACTCCTTCGGCGAGGGGGGCGAGGGAGGGATCTTCTACGACTCTCACACGATTGAGAACCTCACGCACTCCCAAAGCCTTCTGGCCTACGAGATGAACTACGAGCCGCTGGGCGAACAGCACGGCGCGCCGTTGCGCTTGCGGGTTGAGAACCAACTCGGCTTCAAGATGGTCAAATGGATTCGGTCGATCGAGTTCGTCGAGAGCACTCGGTCGATCGGCGAAGGGGAGGGGGGATACAACGAGGATCACGAATACTTCGGCGAGTTGGCCAACATCTGACGGCCGAGGATCGGGGGGACGTGAGCCGGAAACGGACGGCGCGTCGCGCGGATTCGTTTTTCGTCCTGATTTTCTTGCAACCGGCCTCCACAAACGTGTATTCTTGACGGACAACCGGGGAGGGTTCTTCCACCGGGGCATCGGTGTTCTTCCGATGCTGAGTTGGGATCGGTCCCCAAGGGCGCTTTGAGCGTCCGAAAATGCCGTCGAAGGGGCGCGATGCGGCTTGGCTGTCTTGAGCAACTGGGAGCGTGGGGGATCGGAGCGCTGTTTACGCTCTTAGTCCACGTCTTCTTTTTGTCTCAACCGGCGCGGGCCGCGTGCGGTTCGCTCGTCACGTCACGGCTTGATCGGCTCCATGATTTCAACCATCTCGACGCCTTGATCGTCGACGGCACTTCCGCCGCTTCGGCGATCGGCCTGGTTCACGAACCCGAGGGTGGCGACGCTCCAGCCTGGCCGAAGCCTTGCTCGGGCCCCTCCTGCTCGAACCAGGAGCCCAGGCCGGCGTCGACGGCCTCGCCCGACACCGGCCATCTCGACCGCTGGGGCGACCTGAGCGCTCAAGCCCTTCTCTCACCCCCCCCGCGCCTCCATCGAATCGCCGATGGCCCCCCCCTCCATCCCGAGGGGCACAGGCCGTCGATCTTCCATCCCCCGCCATTCTAGCGCCGCGTCCGCTCTGAAATTGTCGGAATCGCCGCGATTTCCGAGCGCGCCGCCACCACGCATGATCTCTTCGCCGTCGCCCGACCGTCGCGCGGGCCGCTTTGGTTCATGGAGCCGGCGGGCCCGCTTCGCTGGGCGCGCGCCGCGATCACGGATCGCCTTTTCCCCGTCTCAAAATAACTGGAGCGTGGCGTGAAAACTCGAATGGGGTTTTGTTCGGTCGTGGGCGCGCGTTGGCTGCCCTCGGCGGCGGTTTGCCTGGCGATCATCGCCGGGGGTTGTGGCCGCGAGGCGGCCGAGACCGGCTCGCCCGAGACCGGCAAGGTGCGGATCGCCTATCTCGGCCTGACCTGCGAGGCGGCGATGTTCGTCGCGCAGGAGAAGGGGTATTTCAAGGACGAGGGGATCGACGTTGAATTCGTCAAAACCGACTGGGATGGCCTGCGCGACGGCCTGGGCCTGGGACGGTTCGACGCGAACTACACGCTCATCATGTACCTGCTCAAGCCGATCGAGCAGGGGCTGGACGTGAAGATCACCGGCGGGGTCCACACGGGATGCCTCCGCGTTCAGGCCGTCAAGGATTCGGGAATCAAGACCGTTGAGGATCTGCGCGGCAAGCGGATCGGCATCCCGACGATGGGGAGCCCTCCGTTCCTGTTCGCGAGTCGGGCGCTGGCCGCTCACGGTCTGGACCCCGAGAGGGACGTGAAATGGGTGGTCATCGCGCCCGAGGTGGCGAGCCTGTCGCTGGACAACGGGCAGGTCGACGCGATGGCCGACTCGGAGCCGCTCGGGTCGATCCTTGAAGGGATGGGCAAGGTCCACACGGTCGCCGACCAGGCGGTCGACGAGCCCTACAAGGACGAGTACTGCTGCGCCGTGGTCGTCAACGGCGCGTTCGCCCGGCGCGATCCGGAGTCGGCCTCGAAGGTGACTCGGGCCCTGCTCAAGGGAGCGCTTTGGGTCGAGAAGAACCCGGCCGCCGCGGCTCAGCTCTCGGTCGAAAAGAAGTACATCGCGGCGTCGGTTGATATGAACGCGCTGGCGATCTCAAAGCTCAAGTACGTCCCCGGCGTGTCCGACTGCCGGAAGAGCCTGGACCTGGCCGCGGGCGAGATGAAGACGGCCGGTCTTCTGAATCCGTCGACCGACCCGGCCGAACTGGCCGAGCGATCGTGGCTGACCCTGGAGGGGGTGTCGGACGACTGGATCAAGGGGCTGGAGGTGGAGACCGTCGCCGGCGGCGACATTCCCCCGGAGCTGGACGACAAGGCGCTGGCCGCGCTTGTAAGCCAGGGCGTCCCAATCCCGTCGTGCTGCGCCGGCTGCGGTGATGGGACGGACTCCGACCTGTGCGGGCGGGCCCCCTAACAACCAGAAGGCTCCTCGCGCCAGGGGCGACGCGGGAGCTTGAATCAAGGGCCTCGAAAGGAGGTTGGGATTTCTCGTGACGACAACCACGCAAGCCGCGGAAATCGTTGTCTCTCGCCCGGAGGCCGTCGCCTGCGAACCCGGAGTCCGCGCGGCGGTCGGGCGAGGCGTGGGCGCCGCCGCGTTGGTCATGACGCCGGCCGCGGCCGCGCTCGCGGCCCTGGCCGCTCATTTCGGTATGCCGAATCAGCAGGTCGCGCCGCCGACTTATATTTATCCTCTGATGTTGGTGGTCCTCTTGGTGATCTCGTTATCATTCGCCGCGCTGCAAGGAGTTTGGCGGGCGTCTCGGCTCTGGGTCCGGCATTACGCGCCGCTCCTGGCGGGAGCCATTCTCACGCTCTGTGTCTGGGACGTGATCACGCTCAAGCTGGCCTTGATGCCGATGCCCTACTTCCCCGGCCCCGACATGGTCTTTCAGAGCATGGTGGACGACCGGGGCCTGCTTGCCGAGAGCGCCTGGCATTCGTTGATTCTCCTATTAAGCGGGTACGCGGCGGGGGTGGCGGCGGGTTTGGTCAGCGGGATCTTGATCGGCTGGTTCCGTTGGGCTCGATACTGGGGGATGCCGGCCTTGAAGGTTGTGGGGCCGATCCCCGCGACGGCCTATCTTCCGCTGGCGATGGCGCTTTTCTCCAACGCCTTCGTCTCGGGAAGCGCGCTGATCGCCCTGGCGGTCTGGTTCCCGATGACGATGCTCACCGCTTCGGGGATCGCCAACGTGCCGAAGTCGTATCTGGACGTCGCCCGGACGCTGGGGGCCGGCAGGCGCTACCTGATCCTGCGGGTCGCCGTGCCGGCGGCGGCGCCGAGCATTTTCCTCGGCCTCTTCATGGGACTCTGCGTGTCGTTCCTCACCCTGATCGTCGCCGAGACGGTCGGCGTGCGCGCCGGGCTGGGCTGGTATCTGAAGTGGCAACAGGGTTATGTGGAGTACGCCAAGGTCTACGCGGCGCTGGTCATCATGGCGGCGTTCTTCTCGGGCCTGATGACGCTTCTCTTCGCGGCGCGGGATTGGGTCCTCGACTGGCAAAAAGACGTGATCCGGTGGTGACATGAGACTGCAAATGGGCAAGTTTTCCGACCCCGACCCGCCGCGCGACTCGGAGGGATCGGGGTCGGCGGCCGACTCCGAGGCGTCGTCGCTGCTCATCGCCGACGTTCGCAAGGCGTATCGCGGCTTCGACGGTGCCGAGACGCTCGCCCTGGACGGCTTCACACTCTCGGTCGCCGCGGGCGAGATGGTCTCGCTGATCGGCCCGAGCGGCTGCGGCAAGTCGACCGTCCTCCGCCTGATCGCCGGATTGGACCGGCCCACCTCGGGCGAACTTCGCGTCGGGGGCGAACGGATCGACGGCCCAAGCGCCGAGCGCGGGCTTGTTTTCCAGGATCCGAATTTGTTCCCCTGGCTAAGCGTCCGCCGCAACATCGAGAGCGGACTCGTGGCCCGCGGGGTGCTTCATCGCCATCGCGACGAGGTGCGGCGGTTCCTCAAGCTCGTGGGCCTGGAGGCGTTCGCCGACCGCCACCCGCATCAGCTTTCCGGCGGGATGGCCCAGCGCGTGGCCTTGGCCCGGGCGCTGATTAACCACCCCAGGATTCTGCTGCTCGACGAGCCGCTCGGGGCGCTGGACCAGTTCACTCGAATGAAAATGCAGGACGAAGTGCTGCGCCTTTGGCGGGCCCGGGGCGCGACGATGGTCCTGGTGACGCACGATATTGATGAAGCCATCTATATGAGCGACCGCATCATCGTCGTCACGCCCCGACCGGGACGAGTCGAGCGAGTGATCGCCGTCGACCTGGAGCGTCCCCGGATTCGCAACTCGCCCCGGTTCCTGGAGCTGCGGGCCGAGATCCTGGAATTGCTCCACTTCGCCGGGGGCGCGGATGACGGCTCGGAGCAGAGGATCGAGGGATGATCGAACAGCCGAGGTCGAGATCCACCCTCATCCGCGCGACGGTCGCCGTGGCCCTGGTCTTCGTCGCCCTGGGCGCGCTGACGTTCTGGACGATGCGGGGGAGACTGGGATTGGAGGAGGACGGCCTCCCGAAGCCCGGCTCGGAGCTTTACCGCGAGATGGTCTCGGCGTTTCAGGCGGCGGTCGCCGCGCTCGACGTCGACGCCCCCGAGCGGGCGCGGGAGGGCCTCGCGCGCGCGACGGAGCTTGTCCCCGAAGAACCGGCGGCCTGGGCCAACCAGGGGCTCTTGAACATTCGCTTCGGCGATTATGAGAAGGCGCGGGAGGACCTGGAGCGCGCCCGCTCCCTCGCGCCCGACAGCGGCGCTGTTGAGCGACTGCTCGGCTTGCTGGAGAGCCGCCAGGGCAATTTCGACGAGGCGATCACCCACCTGAAGCGAGCCGTCGAACTCGACCCCGACGACCTGAAGTCGCGGTTCGCGCTGGTGAAGGAGGTCGAGCGCCAGGCCGAGGCCGACAGCGACGCCGAGGCGCTCCGGCTGGCGGTCGAGTTGTCCGAGCGGCGACCTGACAACATCGTCGCGCTACTGGAGCTGGCCCGACTGGCGGCCAAGAGCGACGACTCGGAAGACCTGATCGCCGCGGTCGAGCGGCTCAAATCGCTGGAGCCCTCCTGGCCGGCGCGGGCCCGGGAGATTTACGGCGAATTGGTCGACGCGGCGAAATCGAACCCCCGCGCCGCGGCCTCGCGCGTCGTCTTCCTGCGGAACCTGCTTTTGCCGACCCCGGCCTTCCGCGAAGCGCTGGCCGAGGTGGAAACGCCCGTCGGCGTGGTTGGCGAGCCCATCGAAACCTTCCTCAGACTGGCCCCGCCACCGCCAACCGTCGCGCCCCCTGACGAGGGCTTGACCTTCGTCGTTGAGCCGGTGGGCGGCGCCGACGCGGCCGGATCGAGCGTCCTGGTGGCCTCGCCGCTGACGGCCGAAGGCCCCGTCGTCCCGTTCGCGGCCAGCGCCGAGGCCGTTCGGCGGCTCGATGAAACCGGCGGTTCGATCCCGTTCCCGGGCGGCGGCGCTGTACCCTCGCCGTTTGGCGTCCTCGCCGTCGACTGGAATTCCGATTACCGGTTGGACCTGGTCCTCGCCGGCGCGGGGGGACTGAAGATCCTCCGGCAAACCGAGGAGGGGAGGTTCGACGACGCGACCGACGAAACCAAGCTTGATCCCGGGCTCCTGAGCGCCGACCTATTCGGCGTCTGGGCGGCGGATATCGAGATGGACGGTGATCTTGATTTGGTCGTGGGAGTCAGAGAGGGCCGGGTCTCAGTCCTCCGCAACAACGGCGATGGGACGTTCGAGCCGGTTGATCCGTTCGAGGGCTCGGCCAACCTCCGCGACTTCGCCTGGGCCGATTTCGACGGTGACGGCGACCCGGACGCCGCGCTCCTGGACGCCGAAGGCGGCTTGCGGGTTTACTCAAACGAGCGGGCCGGGAGCTTCAAACCCCGCCCCGCGCCGGGGGATTTGGGTTCCCTCGTCGCGCTGGCCATCGCCGACATGAACAACGACGGAATCATCGACCTGTTGGCGATGCGGGCCGATGGAACCGTGCTCCGAATTTCCGACAAGGACGAAGGGCGCGCCTGGGAAACGGCCGAATTGCTTCGCGAGCCGGGCGCGGTGGGCGACGGCGCTCGACTGTTCGTCGCCGATCTGGACAACAACGGCGCGCTCGACCTGATCGGCTGGGGAGCGTCGGGCGGCTGGATTCAGCTTGCCGACGGGCAAGGAGGCTTCCGCGCGGTCGAGGCGCCCAAGGGCCTAAGGTCGCTGGCCGTCGCCGACCTGAACGCCGATGGGCGGATCGACCTGGCGGGGCTTCTGGACGAGGGGCTACCCGCCCGGGCGCTCGGGAGCGGGACGAAGGATTATCACTGGCAGGTGATCCGCCCCCGGGGCGCGAAGACGTTCGGCGACGGTCGGATCAACTCGTTCGGCCTCGGCGGCGAGATCGAGGTCCGGGCCGGCCTGCTCGTCCAGAACCAGGCGATCACCGGGCCGTCGCTTCACTTTGGGCTCGGCGAAAACCCGAAGATCGACGTGGCCCGGATCGTCTGGCCCAACGGCACGACGCAGGCCGAGTTCGACGCTCAGGCCAATCAAGAGCTCATCGCCGAGCAGCGGCTGAAGGGCTCGTGCCCGTTCCTCTACGCCCACGACGGCGAGGCCGTCCGGTTCGTCACCGACTTCATCTGGCGGTCGCCCCTGGGTCTTCGGATCAACGCGCAAGACACCGCCGGCGCGGCCCAGACCGAAGACTGGGTGAAGATCCGGGGCGACCAACTCGCGCCCGTCGACGGCTACTACGATATCCGAATCACCGGCGAGCTGTGGGAGACGCATTACTGGGATCACGTCGCGCTGATGGTTGTCGATCACCCGGCGGACACCGAGGTCTTCGTCGACGAGCGGTTCGCCCGCCAGCCTCCCGTCCTGGCCGTCCATCCAACCGGCCCCTTGCATCCCGTGGCGCGGGCCTGGGACGATCAAGGAAAAGACGTGACGGACCTGGTCGCCGCCCGCGACGGCCGGCATCTGGACCACTTCGGCCGGGGTCCCTATCAGGGTCTGACCCGTGATCACTGGGTTGAGGTCGAAATTGGCGAGGACGTTCCGCGCGATCGACCGCTTTGGCTCGTCGCCAGCGGCTGGGTCCACCCGACCGACAGCTCCATCAACGTCGCCATCGGCCAGGGGAGCGGACCCAAACCGCAAGGCCTGGTCTTGGAGGTCCCCGACGACAAGGGAGACTGGAAAGTCGGCCGCGACGATCTGGGCTTTCCAGCCGGGAAGAACAAAACGATTCTCGTCGATCTCGACGGACTGTTCCCGTCGGCGGCCCCCCGGCGGTTCCGGCTCCGGACGAACCTGGAGATCTTCTGGGACGCGCTGGCGGTCGCCGAGGCCGCGCCCGGCGCGGAGTTGAAGACCCAGCGGCTCGCCCCCGAAACGGCCGAGCTCCGCCATCGGGGCTATTCGCTCATGACCCAGGCCGACGACAGCTCGCCCGAGTTGCCGGATTACGAGACGGTCGTCGTCACGAAGCAGCAATGGCGCGACCTGATCGGCTTCCACACGCGGTTCGGCGACGTTCGCGAACTGCTGGAGCGGGTCGACGACCGCTACGTGATCGCCAACGCCGGCGACGAGCTGGCGCTTCGGTTCCCCGCGCCGCCGCCCCCGCCTGAGGGATGGGTTCGCGATTTCGTCATGATCGGCGACGGCTGGAACAAGGACGGCGACTACAACACCGGCCATTCGAAGACCGTGCTTCCGTTACCCTCGCACGATCGGCCCGGCTACGACGGGCCCCTGGTTGAGTTGGAGGACGACCCGGTTTATCGCCTCCATCCGGAGGATTGGCGAAATTATCATACCCGTTATGTCACGCCGAGCGAGTTTCGGGCCGGTCTCCGGCCTCGGTCGGAACATCGGCCCGCTCGCGAATCGGAGTCGAATCCATGAGGCAATACGCACAATTCGTTGTAATCATCTTATTCATCGGCATGCTCGTCATGCTGAGGGTTCTCAACAACCACTCCGTTTCGGGTTCGGCGTCGCATGGCGCGGACGCGGTCGCCGGCGACGCGCGGGAGGCGGCCAAGCGGAACGTCGCGCGGTACGGTCTTCATCTTGAGGAGGTGTCGAAGGCGGCGGGCGTCGATTTCGTCCACCACGCGCCGAAGCTCGATTCGAAGCTTGATCACATCATGCCCCAGATCGCCTCGATGGGGGCCTCGGTCGCCGTGGCCGACTTCGACCGCGACGGCTGGCTCGATTTTTATGTGACCGACAGCGGCGAGGGAGGCCGCAACCGACTGTACCGGAACCTGACCGACGGGACGTTTGAAGACGTGGCCGAGTCGTTCGGGATCGCCGCCCTGAACGTCCCCGGCACCGGCGTCTGCATGGGCTCGCTTTGGGCCGATTACGACAACGACGGCTTCGAGGACCTGCTCGTCTACAAGTGGGGCAAGAGCGAGTTGTTCCACAACGACGCCGGCAAGGGCTTCACCCGAGTCACCGAATCGGCGGGCTTCCCCGACTGGATGAACGTCGGCTGCGCGACGTGGTTCGACTACGACCGCGACGGCTTCGTCGACCTCTTTCTGGGGGGCTACTGGGCCGATGATCTCGACCTTTGGAACCTCAAGTCGACCAAGATGATGCCCGAGAGCTTCGAGTACGCCAGGAACGGCGGTCGGAATTACCTCTTCCGCAACCAGGGGGATGGGACGTTCGAGGATGTCACCGAGGCGGTGGGGATCAACAGCACGCGCTGGGCTCTCTGCGCCTCGGCGGCCGACCTGCGGGGAACGGGGTATCCCGACCTCTTCGTCGCCAACGACTACGGCGTCTCGGAGTTGTTCGCGAACCAAGAGGGGAAGTCGTTCCGCGAGATCGGCAAGGCGGTTGGCGTCGGCGCGTCGCCCAAGAGCGGGATGAACGTGGCGTTTGGAGATATCTTCAACCAGGGGCGATTCTCGGTCTACGTGACGAACATCTCCGAGGAGGGAGTCTTGATCCAGGGGAACAACCTCTGGGTGCCCCGCGAGGGAACCTCCGGCGACGGCCTGAAGTACGACAACATGGCCCGGTCGATGGGCGTGGAGCTTGGAGGCTGGAGCTTCGGCGCCCAATTCGGCGACCTGAACAACGACGGCAACCAGGACTTGATCCTCACCAACGGTTACGTTTCGGACGAGCCGGGGACGAGCTACTGGTACGAGTTTTCGATGGTGGCCGGCGGCGCCAGCGCGATCATTTCCGACGCGGGGAACTGGCCGCCTATGAACGGCAAGAGCCTTTCGGGCCGGCAACAAAAGAAGGTCTGGCTCAACGATGGCGCGGGACACTTCAGCGAGGTCTCCCAGGCGGTCGGCTACACCGACGTCGGCGACGGCCGCGCGATCGCCCTGGCGGATTTGTGGAACCGAGGCGTTCTCGACGTCCTGGCGGCCAACCAACGGGGACCGCTCTTGATCTACAAGAACACGGTTCCCGCCGATCGGGCCTGGATCGACTTCGAGTTGGTCGGGACCAAGTCCAACCGAAGCGCCATCGGCGCGGAGGTTCGCTTGTTCTTCAACGGCGTGGAGCAGTTGCAGGAGGTTTCCGGCGGCGCCGGCTACTCGGCCCAAAACCAGCGTCGGCTTCATTTTGGTTTGGGCGAGAACCCGAGCGTCGAGAAGGCGGTCATCCGCTGGCCCTCCGGGACGGTTCAAACCGTTGAGGCCCCCGCGGTTGGTCAAGTTCACGTGATCGAGGAGCCGCAATGACCACGACGACCACCAACCCTCCGCCCCCGGCGTCGGGTCCGGCTTCAAGTTTCCCTCGCCGCTTTCTAAGCTTGGACAATCGGTACCTCGCCCCCGTTCTGATCACGGGAATTCTCTTCGCCGGGCATCTGAGCTTCGGCATTTTGGAGAGTTACCCGCGAACGCTGCTGGCGATTGGAACGAGCGTTTTGGCGGAGTTGATCCTCGCCCGATTCACCCTGGGCAAGTGGCCCCATCTGGCCAGCGCCTACATAACGGGCATCAGCGTCGGCATCCTCGTGCGTTCGCCGGCCTTTTGGCCGTACGTCATGTGTAGTCTGATCTCAATCACGTCGAAGTACGCGATTCGATGGAAGGGTCGGCATATCTGGAACCCTTCAAACCTGGGGATCAGCGCGATGCTCTTTCTGGCTCCCGCCTCGGTGGCCAGCCTGAGCGTTCAGTGGGGCAACAACATCTGGCCGATGCTGGTCATCTGGTGTCTGGGCGCGGCGATCATCTGGCGATTGCGGCGGTTCCACATCTGCGCGACGTATGTGGCCTCGTTCCTGGCGTTCTCCGGCGTTCGAAGCCTCGTCACCGGAGACCCCTTCCTGGCCGCCGTCGCGCCGATCACTGGACCGATGTATCAACTTTTCATCTTCTTTATGATCACCGATCCGAAGACGACCGTCCGGTCCAAACGGGGGCAGGTGATCACCGTTTTCTTCGTGGCGCTGGTTGAGGCGCTGTTGCGGCTCAACCGCGTCGTCAACGCGCCTTTCTACGCGCTTTTCCTCGTGGGACCGATCCCGTTCGTCTACGAGCTTTGGCGCGACGGCCGCCGCGAATCCGAAGAACAAGCCCCGGTGACCGAAGACGCTTCCGCGCCCTCGGCGGCGGTTCAAGCGCCGGCGCTCGCTTCGTCGGAGCGGCCGGCGTAGCCTCGCCGGATTGGATCCAACCGTTGTTTCGCGGGCGTCACGCCCGCGCTTTCCCGGAAATGGGCGTCGCGCCCGCGACTCAAAATTGTGAGGGCTCGTCATGCTGGAAGGTATGGAACGCCTGGTGGACCTGATCGGCCCGCAAGAAACAGCGCTTGTTGGCGCGTCCCTCTCGGACATCGAAGCCGCGCTGAACCGGGGCGACGTCGACCGGCTGGAGGAGACCGACGGCCATTTCGCGGCCACGATCCGCGACGGCCAGACGGTTCGGATGGCGCGAACGATCGGTCGGCCGCTCCGCTACTTCGTGGCGAAGCGGTATCACGGCCCCTATCTGGTCGTCTCCGACCGGATCGACGGCCTTTACGAGTACTGTTGCCGCGAGGGGATCGGCTGGCAGTTCGACCCGCAATACACCCGGATGATCCCCGCCCATTACATGGTCGAGATCGACCAGGTCGGCTGCCCGGATCCCAACCCGCGCTATCATCGGTTCTTCAACCCCGAGGTGGCCAAGGGGCCGAACGACGTCCGCGAACTTGGCAAATCCTACGTGGGGGCCGCTTACCGGGAGGTCAAGAACTGGGTCGCCGGCGTTCCCGCGGGTCAGCCGTTCGCGGTGCTCTTCTCCGGGGGCGTCGACAGTGGATCGGTCTTGCTGCTGGCCCGCCGGGCGCTTGAGGAACTCGGGCGCGACCCGGACCTCGCCCGGGCGTTCACGCTCGACCTGGGGGGAGGGGAAGACGCGGCGCAGGCCGAGCGCTGGATGGACGAATTGGGAATCGGCTCGTGCTGGGAGCGGATCGACCGCCCTCGCGTGGTTCCCGACCTTGAAGAGGCCATCGCGGTCATCGAGGATTACCATCCTCTGGATGTTGAGTGCGCCGCGGCGTCCCTGGTCCTTTTGCGGGGGATTCGGGAGCGCTATCCCGACATGGTTCACCTGCTCGACGGCGACGGCGGGGACGAGAACCTCAAAGCCTATCCGCTTGAGGATTCGGATCTGACGCTCTCCAGCATCCTGCGGAACCCACTGCTCTACCAGGAGGGCTGGGGGATCGACGCGATCAAGCACAGCCAGTGCTACTCGGGCGGGCTCTCGCGGTCCTACGCCCGAACCTACGCGCCGGCGCGTCATTTGGGCTTCGAGCCGTTCAGTCCATACGCGACCCGCTCGGCAATCGCCGCGGCGGTGTCCATCCCGTTCGAGGAGATGCTGCAGGGGAGCGTCGAGCGGCTCTACGGCCTGAAGGCCCGAGTCGTTCGCGAGGGCGTCGAGGCGGTCACGGGCGTCCGGATGCCCGCCTTCCCCAAGCGGCGGTTCCAAGAGGGCGTCGGCGGCGACCCCTACCGGCGGTGGAAGGTCGGCAAGGCCTGGTGCCGCCAGGTCTTCTTCCGCCAGTGGGAGGAGCGCCTTCGAACCGCCTGGGATCCCGCCGCCGAGCGCGTCTCGGGCAACGCCCTGCCGGCGTAGCGGTTTATAAAGCCTAGCCGATGTAGGGGCGGCCCTCCGCGGCCGCCCTCCGGCGATCGGCATGGGGCGCGCCGTCCCACGAGGGCGGCCACGGGGGGCCGCCCCTACGAACCTTTTCCCCCGCCACGCTCCGGGAAAGGCCCCCTTCGACCCGACGGAGACGACGTGGAAAACTCGGAATCAACATCGGCCTATCCGTCGTCGCCGGCGGAGCGGAACCGCTGGATCCTTGATCGGCGACCCGCCAGGAACGCGATGGACCCCTGGCGGCCCCATGCGTTCCTGGCCGAGACGGAACCGAGCCCGGAAGGCGGCGAGCCCGTCGAGGTCGCGACGGTCTTTCTGACCAACCGCGAGTGTCCCTGGCGCTGTCTGATGTGCGACCTTTGGCGGAACACGCTGGAGGAAACCGTTCTCGACGGCGCCATCACCGCGCAGGTGGTTTACGCGCTGGAGAATCTTCCTCCGTTTACGTCGCCCAAGGCAAATCTCAAACTCTACAACGCGGGCAGTTTTTTCGACCCCCGCGCCATTCCGGTTGGGGAGTATCCCTCGATCGCCCGGCTGGCGGCTCCCTTCGGGCGGGTGGTCGTTGAGTGCCACCCCGCGCTCGTTGGGCCGCGCTGTCTGGAGTTCCGCGACCTCATCCCCGGCCGCCTGGAGGTGGCGATGGGTCTTGAGACCGTCCACCCCGAGGTGTTGGATCGGTTGAACAAGCGAATGACCCTGGATATGTTCCGCCGCGCGGCCGACTTCTTGAAGAAGGAACAAATCGACCTGCGGGTCTTCATCCTCGTCCGGCCCCCGTGGCTCTTGGAGCGCGAAGGGTTGGAGTGGGCGAAGCGGTCGCTCGATTTCGCCTTCGACTGTGGCGCGCGGGTCTGCTCGCTGATCCCGACGCGGGGAGGCAACGGCGCGTTGGAGTCGCTCGCGGCGTCGGGCGAGTTTGCGCCCCCCTCGCTGAACTCGCTTGAAGCGGCCCTCGAATACGGCCTGAGTCTCCAGGCCGGGCTCGTTTTCGCCGACTTTTGGGACATCGAAAAATTCGCCCACTGCCCCAGGTGCTCACCGGGGCGGATCGAGCGGCTCCGCGCGATGAACGCGAGCCAGGCGATCCCCACGCGGGTTGGGTGTGATTGTCGGGATTCGCGTTCCGAGAGCGAATGATCTTTCGCGGCTGAAGCAAAGCATCGGACTCGGATTGCCGGGAGGGCGAGGCTCCCGCCGAGCCCACGCGTAGCGCCGGCTCGGCTCCCGGGAGAACGCTCGCCATGCCCGCCCCGAATCCGCCGAACGGCGCCCGGCCTCTCGGCCGCGTCACACGGCGTCGTAGGAGAGGTTCGAGGAGAGCCAGCGCTCGATGGTCGCGATCGGCTGGCCCTTCCGCTTGGCGTACTCCTCGACCTGATCGCGCTGGATGAAGTCGACGGCGAAGTAGCGCGATTGGGGGTGAGAGAAGTAGAGGCCGCTGACCGACGCGCCGGGGTGCATGGCGAAGGAGTCGGTGATCTTGATCCCGGTCTCCTCTTCGACGTTCAACAGCTTCCAGAGCGTGGCCTTCTCGGTGTGGTCGGGACAGGCGGGGTAGCCGGCGGCGGGGCGGATGCCCCGGTACTTCTCGGCGATGAGTTCGTCGTTGGAGAGCCCCTCCGCGGCGCCGTAGCCCCAGTCGTCGCGGGCCCGCTTGTGCAGGGCTTCGGCGAACCCCTCGGCCAGCCGGTCGGCCAGCGCCTCGACCATGATGGCGTTGTAGTCGTCGTGGTCGGCCTTGAATTTCATGATGAGATCCTGGCTGCCGATGCCCGCGGTCACGGCGAAGGCGCCCAGGTAGTCGGGCCGTCCCGATTCAACCGGCGCGATGAAGTCGGCCAGGCAACGGAACTCGGACTGACCGTGGCGCTCCCACTGTTGCCGGAGGAAGTGGAACCGGGTCAACTCCGTCGTTCGCGACTCATCGGTGAAGAGCACCACGTCGTCGCCCACCGAGTTCGCCGGGAAGAAGCCGTAGATCCCGTTGGCCCGCAGCAGTTTCTCCTTCACGAGCCGATCGAGCAGGGCGGTGCCCTTTTGGAACAACTCGCGGGCGATCTCGCCGACGGTCGGATCTTCGAAGATCCGGGGATACTTGCCCTTCAGTTCCCAGGCGTTGAAGAAGGGCGACCAGTCGATGAAGGGAATGATCTCCGTCAATGGATAGTCGGACAGCGTCCGCGCGCCCAGGAACGACGGGACGGCGATCGGCGACTCGTCCCAATCAATCTTCGCCCGGCGCTTGCGGGCCTCCTCCAGCGAGATCAGGTTGCGCTGGCGGCGAGCGGCGAAGGCGACGCGCTCCTTCTCCTGCATCTCCCGGTTCTGGGCGTCGAACTCCGCGCGCGACTCGGGGCGGCCGAGGCGGTCGACGACGCCGACGCACCGCGAGGCGTCCTTGACGTGGATCACCGGGGCGCTGTAGCCGGGGGCGATCTTGACGGCCGTGTGCTTCTGGCTCGTCGTCGCGCCGCCGATCAAGAGCGGGATCTTGAACTCCTGCCGCTCCATTTCACGGGCGACGTGGACCATCTCGTCGAGCGAGGGGGTGATGAGGCCGGAGACGCCGACGAAATCGGCGTCGCAGTCGCGCGCCTTCTTGAGGATGTCTTCACACGGCACCATGACGCCGAGGTCGATCACTTCGTAGTCGTTGCACGCCAAAACGACGCCGACGATGTTCTTGCCGATGTCGTGGACGTCTCCCTTGACCGTCGCCATGACGATTCGTCCGCGGGCCTTGTGGAAGTTGGGGTCGGATCGCCCTTCGGCGGCGGCCTTGGCCTTCTCGGCCTCCATCAAGGGGGTGAGCCGGGCGACCGCCTTCTTCATCACCCGGGCGCTTTTGACCACCTGGGGCAGGAACATCTTGCCGCTG
>Ga0180216_1000900_pt1 | contig 28318 bp, 27 predicted proteins | sample eDN3rd37CBELigMG_FD_128879 | JGI IMG/M metagenome (GOLD analysis project Ga0180216, IMG submission 128879) | Enriched Miracle-Growth compost microbial communities from Emeryville, California, USA - eDNA 3rd pass 37_C BE-Lig MG (version 2)... ... | reverse complement strand
GGGCCTGTCCGGCAAGATCCTCGGCGGCGCGGTGTTCTCGCCGCTCGACATCGAACGCGAGAACCCGAACCTGATCGGCGGCGACAGTCTCTCCGGCAGTCACCACCTCGATCAGAACTTCGTCTTCCGGCCGGTGTTCGGCTGGTCGCGCTACAAGACGCCGGTCGACGGTCTTTACCTCTGCGGCGCGTCGACCTGGCCGGGCGCGGGCGTCGGCGCCGGTTCGGGTTTCATGGTCGCGAAGATGCTGGCGGGGTGATGCTTCGATGACGCCGGAAACATAATTCTCGGCGGGATTCTTATGGGCGGGATTGACCTTGCAATACTTGGCAGTCCACATTCGCTCCAATAACGCGTGGCTTGCCGCGCCTAAAAATTCCAAAACAGAAGGGGAAACTATGCGCAACCTCGCCGCGCTCACCACACTTGCTTTGTTCAGCCTTTCGGGCGCCGCGCTCGCGCAGGAAGTCACCCTGCGCGCCGTCACCTCGTTCGCCGAGAAGACAACCTATTCGCGTGGCTTCGAGCGCTTCATCGAGCGCGTGAACGAGACCGGCAAGGGCATCATCCGCATCAATTACATCGGCGGTCCGAAGGCGATGCCGCCCTTCGAAGTCGGCAACGCGCTCAAGAACGGCGTGATCGACATCGCCAACGTCACGGGCGCCTTCTACACCAACGTGATGCCTGAAGCCGACGCCTGGAAGCTGCGGCAGGTGCCGATGGCGGAACTGCGCAAGAACGGCGGCTACGACTACATGGCGACGATCTATGCGCAGAAGATGAACGCGATCTTCCTGGCGAATTTCGTCGGCGACAATCCGTTCCACCTCTATCTGAACAAGAAGATCACCGGCCCCGAAATGGCGGGCCTCAAGCTGCGCATCACGCCGGTGTACCGCGACTTCTTCCAGGCGCAGGGCGCGACCGTCGTGCAGACCGCGCCGGGCGAAGTCTACACCGCGCTCGAGCGCGGCGTCGTCGACGGCTACGGCTGGCCGATCACCGGCATCTTCGATCTCGGCTGGCACGAGAAGACCAAGTACCGCGTCGATCCCGGCTTCTACACCGCCGAAGTCTCGGCGCTGATCAACAAGACCACCTGGGACAAGCTCACGCCGCAGCAGAAGGCGATCCTGCAGAAGGCGGGCGAAGAGGGCGAGAAGGACGGCGTCGGCGACTTCGCCAAGCTCAACGCCGAGGACACCGAGAAGCAGACCAAGGCCGGCATCGAGGCGATCAAGTTCGACGCCGCCAACACCAAGCTGTTCCTCGACAAGGCCTATGACGCGGGCTGGGCCGGCATCATCCGCCAAAGCCCGGAGCATGGCGCCAAGCTGCGCGGCTTCTTCTCCAAGGCGAATTGAGTTCGTCTATTCACTGTCATGCCCCGCGAAAGCGGGGCATCCAGTAAGCGACCACGGATGCAGTGATTACTGGATCGTCCGCTTTCGCGGACGATGCCCGCGGGGCGGGGCGCGTTAAGTGAGTTCGGGGAGAGAATGATGCAGCGGCTTTCGGATGGCTATGGCCGCCTGCTCGACGGCATGCTGGCGATCGCCTGCGTGCTGCTCTTGGGCATGACCTTCCTGACCGGGTTCGATGTCCTGCTGCGCAATGTCGGGCTCGGCGGCATTCCGCCGAGCAACGAGCTGTCGGAGTACGGGCTCTATCTCACGACGATCCTCGCCGCGCCCGGCCTGTTGCGCCGCGGCCAGCACATCCGCGTCGACATCTTCCTGCGCGTGATCCCGCCGCGGCTCGCCTGGTGCTTCGAGTGGATCGGCGACGTCATCGGCATCATCTGCTGCGCCTATTTCGTCTGGTACGGCGTCATCGTCACCTATGCCAGCTACGCGGCGGGCTCGGTGTCGATCAAAACTTTGGTGCTGCCGGAATGGTGGATCTTCGCGCCGATGCCGGTGTGCTTCCTGATGGTGGCGATCGAATTCATCTTCCGCATGCGCTTCCTGGCGCTGGCGGAAAAAGGACCGCGCGCCGACGCCACGTCGGCTTCGTGAAGGCTCAAAGCATATGATGATGTCGTGGCAGGCTGCGGCCCTGTTGTTGCTCGGAGGTTCGACCGTCCTCCTGTTCATGGGCATTCCGGTCGCCTTCACCTTCCTCGCGGTCAATCTCATCGGCGCCTCGCTCTATCTCGGCGGCGCGGTCGGCATCGAGCAGATCGTGCGCAACAGCGTGGTCGCGGTGTCGAACTTCTCGCTCACGCCCATTCCGCTGTTCGTGCTGATGGGCGAGATCCTGTTCCACACCGGCTTGGCCCTGAAGGTGATCGAAGGCATCGAGCGGCTGATCAGCCAGGTGCCGGGACGGCTCGCGGTCGTCGCCGTCGTCGCCGGCACGGTGTTCTCGGCGATCTCGGGTTCGACCATCGCGACCACGGCGATGCTCGGCTCGCTGATGCTGCCGGTGATGCTGTCGCGCGGCTATAATCCGGTGATGGCGACGGGTCCGATCATGGCGATCGGCGCCGTCGACATGCTGATCCCGCCGTCGGCGCTGACGGTGCTGCTCGGCTCGCTCTCGGGCATCTCGATCTCCAAGCTGCTGATCGGCGGCGTGGTGCCGGGCCTCATCCTCAGCGTCGCCTTCGTCGGCTACATCGTCGTGCGCGTGAAGCTCAATCCCAAGCTCGCGCCCGCGGTCAAGGTCGAGGAGCGGCACGGCTGGGCGAAGTACGAACTCCTCGTCCTTTACGTCATCCCCTTGATCTCGATCTTCGTCGTCGTGGTCGGCGCCATGTCCGGGGGCCTGGCGACGCCGACGGAGTCGGCCGCGCTCGGCGCCATCGCCACCATGGCGCTCGCCGCCGGCTATCGCGTGCTGACGATCAGGGCGCTGATGACCGCGCTCAAGGGCACGATGATCATCTCGGCGATGATCCTCTTCATCATTCTCGGCGCGACGACCTTCTCGCAGATCCTGAGCTTCTCCGGCGCAACCGAAGGCATCGTCTCGGCGATCCTCGGCCACGGCCTGTCGCCGGGCATGATCCTCGCCGGCATGCTGCTGCTGCTGATCTTCCTCGGCGTCTTCGTCGATCAGGTCAGCATGATGCTGATCACCTTGCCGGTGTTCATGCCGATCGTGCAGCGGCTCGACCTCGACCTGATCTGGTTCGGCGTGCTGTATCTCATCTGCATGCAACTCGGCCTGTTGCTGCCGCCGCATGGCCTGCTGCTGATGACGATGCGCGGCGTCGCGCCGCCGCAGGTCACGATGGCCGACATCTTCCGCGCCGTGGTGCCCTACATCCTGATGAGCTTGCTGCTGCTCGGACTGATCGTGATGGTGCCGGCCGTGGCGACCTGGCTACCGACTCTGCTTGGTTGACGCGGACTTGCGGCGCAGCAGGAGCCGCAACGCGTCGGACAGTTCGCGCACGCCGAGGAGGCGGGCGGCGAGGGCATAGACGGCAAGCCCGAGCAAAGAGAGCAGGGCCGTGCGCGCGAGCAGCGGCACCAGCGCCGTGCCGGCGAAGTGCTCGAGCGCATAGGGGCGTGCCGCCCATCCGATGCCGATGGCGATGGCCGTGGCGAGCGCCATCCGCAGCGCCGCATTGAGAATGCCCGGCGTTCCGGCGAGGGTGCCGCCATGCTTGGCCGCCTCGCGCACGAAGCGCCGGTATTGCAGCCCGCCCAAGAGCAGCACGTAGATCAGGATCGCGATGGCGCTAGCGACGGCGAGGCCCGCCGCGCCGAAATGCTGACGGAGTACGACATAGATCGGCACGGCGCAGAAAGAGACCGCGGTGCCGACCAGGGTCGGCAGCCAGGTATTGCCCAGGGCGTAGAAGCCGCGGCTGACGAGCGTCTGCGCCGACCAGCCGGCAAGTCCGACACACAGGAGGCCGAGCACGGCCGCGACGTTGTGCGCGTCGGCTTCGACGAAGCGATGAGAGAGATAGCCCCAGATGAGATAAGCGAGCTCGAAGCCGCACAAAGTGACCACGACCTGCGCCGCGAAGGTCAGCAGCAGCGTGATGCGCACGGCGCGCGCCAGCACCGCATAGGCTTCCGCGATATGGCCGGCCGTCACCATGCGCGTGATGGTCGGATAGGACGCGACGCCCGCCGCCATGCCGAATATGCCCATCGGCACCTTCATCAGCGTGCGCGCATATTGCAGGTAGGAGAGGGTCCCTTCCGCCAGATACGACGCCTGGTTCTTGGTGATCCACTCGTCGACGGCGACGATCGAGAAGCCGAGCATGATGGGCAGCGACAGCTTCAGGTAGCGCACCAGATCGGGGTTGGTCGGCGAGAAGACCGGACGCCAGTTCATCGTCAGCCGCAGGCAGCCGATCAGCGGCAACAGGAACGGTCCGCAGGCGGCGCCCGCGAGCACGCCCCAGGCAAAGCCTTCCGCGCCCCAGCCGAGCGGGGCGCCGACAAGGCCGCCGACGATGATGCCGAGCGAATAGACGAGCGGCGCCATGGCCGGGAGCAGGTGGCGGTCGTGCGCCTGCAGCACGGCCGACATGAGCCCGCCGACGATCAGGAAGAACTGGGCCGGCAGCACGATCCGGATCAGGCGGACGAGCGCGTCCATTTCGGCCGGCGTGAAGCCCGGCGCGACGATCTCGGCCAAGGGCCTCGCAAAGAGCGACAGCGCCGCGATGCCCAGGAGGCTTGCGACGCCGACGAAGTTTGCCGTGGCGCTGAAAGCCTGCCAGGCCCGGTCGCTGCCGCTGGTGCGCAGATGCTCGATGAAGATCGGGATGAAAACGATCGACAACGCGCCGGCGGCCAGCAGGTAGTTCAGGAAGTCCGGCAGCGTGAAGCTGGCGAAGTAGAGATCCGCTTCGCGGGTCGCCCCGAGCGTGCGGCCGACGATCTGCTCGCGCACGAGCCCGAGCAAGCGGCTGAAGAAGATCGACGTCGCCCAGATGACCGACGCGATGCCGACGATGCGGCCGGTGCTTCTCGGCGTCTTGGGATCGAGACTCACGCGGGCCTCAAGGCTGTGATGCGGCGATCATGTCGAGCATGACCGCCGCCGCCGGCGCTGTCACCAAGCCGCCCAGGCCGCCTGATGGCGGGCGCTGAGGCGTAGTGCGGCCTGGACGGTCGCACATTGGCGGCGGAACGTATGGGGGCTTGGGTGGGCTGTCGCCATGATCTAATTCGCATAAGACATATTATGGAACATATATCGACACCCGGATCGGTCCAGGTCAGCGCCGAAGCCCGGCCGATTGGGCGGCTTTCATGCTGATTTCGCTAAAATCGTCGCCAACGCCACGGGCTTGGTGATCGCCGTTCAGCCCTCGAACCGCATGCCGTCAAAGGCCGGCTCGATATGCGCCGGCAACGTCGCGCGCAGCTCGGCGTAGTCCATGTCCGTATGCAGGTCGGTCAGGATCGCGCGCTTGGGCTTCACGCGGTCGATCCAGTACAGCGCTTCCTCGAGGTTCAGATGGCTCGGATGCGGCGCCTTGCGCAGCGCGTCGATGACCCAGATGTCCAGGTTCTGCATCAGCGCCAGGCTTTCCTCGGGCAGGTTCTTCATGTCCGGCGAGTAGGCGACGTTGCCGACGCGGAAGCCGAGCGACGGGATGTCGCCGTGCTCCTGTAAAACGGGCAGGACCTCGATATCGCCGCCCTGCCCTGAAATCGTGATTTTGCGCCCCGGCGTCAGGCGCCGCTCGTGCGCGATCGGCGGATATTCGCTGCCGGGCGGCGTCATGAAGCAATAGCCGAAGCGAGCGTGCATGGCGCGCGAAGTCGGCTCGTCGAGATAGACGTCGACGCGCCGGCGCTTATGGACGAACAGCGGCCGCAGGTCGTCGATGCCGTGGGTGTGGTCGGCATGCTCGTGGGTCAGCAGCACGCCGTCGAGCCAGTCGACCTCGGCGTCGAGGAGCTGCATCCGCAGGTCCGGCGTGCAGTCGATCAGCACCTGGGTCTTTTGGCCCTGGGCATTGGTCCGCGTCACCAGCATCGAGCAACGGCGGCGGCGGTTCTTCGGGTTGTTCGGGTCGCAAGAACCCCAGCCGAGCGCCACGCGCGGCACGCCCATGGACGAGCCGCAGCCGAGGATCGTGAAGGTCACACTCATGCTGCTATTTCAATGGTCTGCGGGACTTTGTTGAATAGACGGTAGAAGTTCTCAGTGGTCTGCCGCGCGATGTCGGCCGGGCCGACGCCACGGACCGCGGCCAGCGTCTTGGCGGTCTCAGCAACATAGGCCGGCTCGCAGCGTTTGCCACGGTACGGCACGGGCGCCAGATACGGCGAGTCCGTTTCGATGAGAATGCGGTCGGCCGGCAGGTCCTTGGCGATCTGCCGCAGATTCTCGGAGTTCTTGAAGGTCAGGATGCCGGTGAAGCCGATGTAGTGGCCGAGCTCGACCGCCGTGAACGCCAGATCGCGCCCGGCCGTGAAGCAATGCAGGACGGCCTTGAAGGCGCCGTGACCGGCCTCCTCCTTCAGGATCCTGGCCATGTCCTCGTCAGCATCGCGCGCATGGATCACTAGCGGAAGACCTGTTTGTCGTGCAGCTTCAATATGTTGGCGGAAACTCTTCGCCTGGTTTTCACGCGGGCCCGTGTCGTAGTGATAGTCGAGCCCCGCCTCGCCGATGGCCACCACTTTGGGGTGCCGGGCAATGGCGATCAGGGCATCGGCATCGATGTCCGGCTCCTCGTCCGCATGGTGCGGATGGGTGCCGACCGAGCAGAATACTTCGGGGAAACGGTCCGCAATCTCAATGAGTTGCGTGTGTTTCTTCACGCGCGTTGAGATGGTGACCAGGCGGTCGACCCCGGCCGCCTTGGCGCGCGCGACAACGGCGTCGAGCTCGGCGGCGAAGTCGGGGAAGTCCAGATGACAGTGGCTGTCGACGAGCATCTTGAACCGCACCAACTTTAGTAAGCCGTCCTCCTGAGGTGCGAGCGTAGCGAGCCTCGAAGGATGCGGCGGGGTCACCCTTTGAGGCTCGGCGCGCGCGCGCCGAGCACCTCAGGGTGACGAGCTAGCTCTTCGTTTCCGTTTCCACGAAGCGGGGAAACACGGGCGCGGGCGGCGGCAGCGCGACGCCGGCCTTGATGCGCTGGCCGGCCTCGAGCGCGGCGAAGCTGCGCTCCTCGGCAGGGATGGCCAGGATGTCGAGCAGCTTGCCGGCCGACGAGGGCACGAAGGGCTGCGCCAGGATGGCGACCCGCCGCAGCACCTCGGCGGTGACGTAGAGGATCGTCCCCTGCCGCGCCGGATCGGTCTTGGCCTTGGCCCAGGGCGCCTCGGAGGCGAAGTAGCGGTTGGCGTCCGCGACCACGGCCCACACGGTGTTGAGCACCTGATTGAGCTGATAGGTCTTCATCTGCTCGCGCGCCTGCCCGAGCATGGCATCGGCGCTCGCCAGGATCGCCTTATCCTCGGCCGTGAAGTCGCCCGGCGCCGGCAGCACGCCGCCGAACGCCTTGCCGATCATCGACAGCGAGCGCTGCGCCAGATTGCCGAGATCGTTCGCCAGATCCGCGTTGATGCGGTTGACGATGGCCTCGTGGCTGTAGCTGCCGTCCTGGCCGAACGGCACCTCGCGCAGGAAGAAGTAGCGGAACTGGTCGACGCCGTAGGTGTCGGTCATCGTGAACACGTCGACCACGTTGCCGGTCGACTTCGACATCTTCTCACCGCGGTTGAACAGGAAGCCGTGCGAGAAAATTCCCTTCGGGACGGCCAGCCCGGCGGACATCAGGAAGGCCGGCCAATAAACGGCATGGAAGCGCACGATGTCCTTGCCGATGACGTGCAGATCGGCCGGCCAGTAGCGCTGGAATTTCTCGGTGTCGCTCGGGTAGCCGAGCGCCGTGATGTAGTTGGTCAGCGCATCGACCCACACATACATGATGTGCTTGTCGTTGCCCGGGACCTTCACGCCCCAGTCGAAGGTCGTGCGCGAGATCGACAGGTCTTGCAGGCCGCCTTTGACGAAGCTTGCGACCTCGTTGAGGCGTTCGCGCGGACGCACGAAGTCGGGGACCTTTTCGTAGAGGTCGAGCAGCTTCTGCTCGTAGGCGGACAGCCGGAAGAAATAGCTCTCCTCCTCCACCCACTCGACCGGCGTGCCGGTCTTGGTGGCGATGCGCTTGCCGTGCTCGTTGAGGTGCGTTTCGTCCTCGGCGTAATAGGCCTCGTCGCGCACCGAGTACCAGCCGGCGTATTTCGACAGATAGATGTCGCCCGCCTTCTCCATCGCTTCCCAGATGGCTTGGGAGGCGCGATGATGGCGCTCTTCCGTCGTATGGATGAAGTCGTTGTTCGAGCAGTTGAGCCGCTCGACCATCTTCTCGAACAGCGGCACGTTGCGGTCGCGCAACTGGCGGGCCGTGAGCCCCTCCTTCGCCGCGGTCTGCTGCATCTTCTGGCCGTGCTCGTCGGTGCCGGTCAGGAAGAAGACGTCGAAGCCGTCGAGCCGCTTGAAGCGGGCGATGGCGTCGGTGGCGACCGCCTCATAGGCGTGGCCGATATGCGGCGCGCCATTGGGGTAGGAGATCGCGGTGGTGATGTAGAAAGGGGTCTTCGCGGCCATGGGTCTTTCCCGGGCGGGCACGGGGTAAAAGCGCCCGTCAGCCCGGTGGTTTTCCGTACGATGGGGTGGCTCGGCCGCCCTCTCCTGGCCATCCAGCTTGAAAATGTAGCCTTTTCAAGGGCGTGGATGGCCGGGACAAAGTCCGGCCGTGACGAGTCAACGGTTAGGTAGCAACGCCTCCGAGGTCGGGCAAGCGAGCGCCGGCCACGAGCGCCTGCCGCGGGCTACCAGGTGCCCTTGGCGCGATCGATCGGCTCGCTCGAGGCGACAACGCTGGCCGGCGCCCGTCCCGACCGCGCGACATGCACGGGCGGGGCGCCATTGAGGCTTTCGACGACCACCAGACGGTCGACCTCGCCGTCCAGGAAGGCCTGCAGGAATTTGTCGTAGTCGCGGAAGGACACGCAGCCATTCGACTGGCCGTTCGGGCCGAGCATGTAGCTGTGCGCCAGCATGCCGTCGCGGCCGAACATCTTGCGCTCGTCGACCGGGTTCAAGCGGATAGCGCGCACGCCGTGAAACAGCTTCTCGCGCATCGTGAGGTTATAGACGTTCGGCGGCGTCGGACCCCGCATCCGCACATGGATGTAGCGCGGATTGTCCATCTTCTCGCCGAGGCCGGAATGGGCCTCCAGACGCGCGCCGTTCGGCATGTAAACGGTGCGGGCCGAAATGTCGTAGACGGCGGTGCGAGCGTCGACGGTCGTCGGTTGTTTGGTTTCGGTGCGCGGCAGCGCGGCGACCTTCGGCGGCGCGGGTTCGGGCGCCGGTGCGGGTGCTGCGACCTGGGGCGTCGCGATCTTCGGTGCGGCGAGCGCTATCGGCGGCGCCGGCTGCGCCTGGGGCGCGGGCTGTGTCTCGCGTTCGGCGACGATTTCGGGCCGCGCCGGCACGGGGCGCGGCAAGGGGATCGCTGCGATGCGGTCGGCCGGCGGCGCTTTCGCATGCGCGGGCGGCGCGACGGCGGCGACGTCCATCGGTTTGAGCGGGGCTGCCGGCATGGCCGCGGCGAGTTCGGCAACGAGCGCCCTCGCCCGTGCGACCTTCGCATCCAAAGACAGTTCGGGTGAACGCTGCGCGAGGCGCCGATCGGCCGGCACGGTCAACGCGACCAAGTGCGTACCGGCGAAGGTCGTCGCCGAGGACGATGCCGCGCCGTTGATATGAGCCGGCAATGTCGCGGTGACGATCCAGATACCCGCGACCGTGGCGCAGGTGCCCCAGAGAGCGACGGCGGCGCTCGCGCTCAGACCGAGCGCCAGACTGCGCAAGGTCCATCGGCCCGCATTGCCTATCGCAGTGACGATAGCACGGGCGTCAAAGGTTTCGACTTCAGGGAACGTCGCGATCGCTGCCGGCATACTTACGCAACTTAAAAACCAAGTGGTCACAGCGATGGCGTCGCCCGCGCCTCCGCGTTTCAGTTGCTAAGATTGCATTGATTAGGGTTAAGCCGTGGTTAAGCGGCGTGCCGTCTCTAAGCCTGGCGCGGCGCATCCGGCCGCCGCAGCGGGAACCGGCAGCGGAAGTGCAGCCCCTCGGGACGGAAGTCGAAGTCGGCCGAGCCGCTGAGTTCGTGACGGATGCTGTCGTTGATGAAGCGCGTGCCGAAGCTCTTCTTCTGCGGCGCCTCGACCGGCGGCCCGCCCTGCTCGATCCAATCCAGTGTGAAGGTCGCGCCGCCCGGCGCATGCGGCAGCACCGACCATTCGATCGTGATCGTGCCCGCCGGCAAACTGAGCGCGCCGTATTTGGCGGCGTTGGTGCAGAGCTCGTGCAGCACCATGCCGAGTGTCAGCGCCGCGCGAGGGTAAAGCGGCACCGGCGGCCCTTTGGCGGTGATGCGATCGGCGCCGGCGACGCTGACGCAGACGCGCTCGACCAGTTCGCGCGCATCCGCCTCCACCCACTCGCCCTCGCTCAAGGCATCGTGCGATTGCGACAACGCGACAAGCCGGCCGGAGAAGGCATCGTAGAATTCGCTGAAGTTGTCGGTCTTCGCCGCGCTCTGCCGCGCGATCGACAGCACCGTGGCGAGCGAGTTCTTCACCCGGTGATTGAGTTCCTTGATCATCTGGCTCTTGGCCTCTTCGTCCCGGCGAAGAGAGGCCGATGCGTTGGCGAGCGTATCGCTCACGGCGTTGAGCTCGGTGATGCCCGTGTTGAAAACGGTGACGGGCTCGCGCCGGCTCAGCGCCAGCGCGTCGTTCCGCAGACGCCAGATCGGCGGCGTGACGTAGCGGCTGTACAGCACAGCCAGCAGAAGCGAACAGATGAGCCCGAGCGCACCCGCGGCGCCGACGGCGAGCGCGGCCTGGTGAACCGACTGGTTGACCGACGAGACCGGGGCCGCCGTGATCACGGTCCAGCCGGTGAGCGGCGATTTGTAATAGCCGTCCAGCACGTGTGAGCCGTCGAGCGTCGTCGAGGAAACGATGCCGCCATTCCCTGTCAGCTGCTGGATGAACCCGTCGCTCGCGCTGCGGCCGACGAAATTGGCGTGGTCGCGCGTGCGCGCGATGACGCGATGATTGCCGTCGACGACGATTACGAGCCAGTCCTCGCGCACGGCGCTGCTCTCGCGCACGAGGTTCAGGATCGACTCCGGCGAGAGCGCGAGCCCGAGCAGATGCGGCGCCTCGTCGAACGTGATGGGAAGTTCCAGCATCACGTAGCGGCGCCCGGTCGCGATGCCGCTGAAAATATTCGAGACCACCGGCTGCTGCGTCTCCAACGCCTTGCGGTCGCTCACGCGCAGGACGGGATCGGCCGTCGTCGGCAGAATACTGCCCCAGGGCAGCACCGTGTTGATCACCTGCCGGCCTTCGGCGTCGCGTAACGTGACGACGCTGCCCGGAAAGATGCCGGCGACGCGCGCGGCCTGCGAATAGAAGCTGCCGAGATCACGGTCCTGCAGCGTCTTGGCGAATGCGAGGGTGCGCAGCGTCACCAGGCCGCCGTCGATCTGACGGTCGATGGCGTTGGACAGGTCCTTTGCCGCGTTGACGAGGTTCTGCTCGATCACCTGCCGCTGCGCGCCGACATAGAGGCTCGCCAGCACCGCGCCGGCGAGAATGAACGGCACGGCGGTCAGCGCGCCGAGCACGCCGAGATGAAAGCGAAAATTGTATTTGCGCCGGCGCATCGGGCGAATGTCTTTTCCCTGGCGTGCCGACAGCGGCCCCCGGCCCGGAATCTAAAACACGCGCCGTGAAAATCCAGCGCTTAAATCGCTCGGCCGACGGAACTCATAGGCGGAACGCACAATTGCAGGGCACACGGCCCGTGCAGAGCACATCGGCCTTGCGGGGGCCGCGCGCCCTCGCCCACTCTCGCGCCGACGCGTCTCGATTCGGGACCGAGCGAAGCGGAAGGATGACGCATGTTGTTTAGCTCACGCGCCGTTGCGGTCGCGGCGATCAGCGCGATCTGCCTGCTCTCGTCGGTGAGCGCGCAGGCGGCCGCCATGCGCTGCAGCAGCGAGGAGCAGACATGCGTCGCCGTCTGCAACAAGATGGCGATCAAGCCGAACCTGTCCGCCTGCGTCACAGCCTGTGGCCAGCGCGCCGCCGTCTGCAAGAGGACGGGCTGCTGGGACAATGGGGCGCAGCAGTATTGCGGTCTGCAGCGCAACTGACTTTTCCCGCGTACCAGCGTGCGCCGCAATAATTTTTAGAATTCCATCACGCGAATCGACTAGCCTCACGGCCATGGCGGTTCGTACCTTACGGATCGATAGGCATCAGTCGGGACCCACCGAACCCCGAATGCCCGCCTTGCGGCCGCCCGTCAGCACTCCCGATCACTGTACCTGTTGTTCCCGCGCGCCGGCTTGGGGCTCGCGGGCCGTTCGCGTTTGCACTTCACCTTAAGCGAAAAGGATCAGGCCCTTGGGTAAGAACCTCGCGAAGAAAAAGCGCCGTCAGGAACGTCAGCTCGGCTCCGCAGAGATCATCAATTTCCAGGACAAGTTCGAATCCGAACGGTCTCTGCCGCCGATCAGGGCGCTCAATCCGACCCAGGCCGATTACCTCGATGCGCTGCGCCGATCGCCTCAGGTGATCGTTCTCGGGCCCGCCGGTACGGGCAAGACCTGGATCGCGGCGACCCATGCCGCCGACCTGTACCGCAACCGACAGATCGACCGGATCATCCTGACGCGGCCGAACGTACCCTGCGGCCGCTCGCTGGGGTTCTTCCCCGGCTCCCTGCAGGACAAGTTCGCGCCCTGGGCGGTGCCGGTGACCGACGCGATCAAGGACCGTATCGGCAAGGCGGCCTTCGACATCGCGCTGAAGAACGGCTCGATCGAGATGGTGCCGTTCGAGGTCATGCGCGGACGCTCGTGGAAGAATGCCTTCGTTCTGCTCGACGAGGCGCAGAATTGCACCCCGGCGGAGATCAAGACCTTCCTCACCCGCATCGGCGACGACTGCACCGTGGTCATCAACGGCGACGTCAGCCAGTGCGATCTTGCCGCCGATAGCGGCCTGAGGGTTGTGATCGAGATGATCGCACGCCAGAACCTGCCGGTTCCGGTGGTCTCGTTCTCGCACGAGGACATCGTGCGATCCGGTGTCTGTGCTATGTGGGTGCAGGCCTTCGCGGAGGCGAAGATTTAGGTCGTCAAGTTCAAATCACCGAAATTACGTATTTTCCGGAGGGCAGCGGCCCTCCGGAGGTTGAACATCGGGCCGTGACGGGCGATATGGCGGTTGATAGTCCGTCACGAGGAGAATCATGGCCGCCTTTAATACCCCCGACATCGAGCAGCGTCGCCGCGATGCTGCCGCCGTCAAGAAAGCAATGCTCGAGAAGTTCCGTGCCGCCGCCTCCGATCCGGCGCTGGAGGAACAGCGTGCCAAGCGCCAAGCCATCCACGAAGCCCGTTTGGCCCGTCAGGCTGTCCGCGACGCCGAGAAGAAGGTGCGTGAGGAAGAACTCGCCCGTCAGCGCGCCATCGAAGCCGAACGCGCCGAAGCCGCACGCCGCGAGGCCGAGGCTCTGGAAGCCCTAGTCGAGGCCGAGAAGGCCGAGGCCGAAGTGCGCCTGCTCGCCGAGCAGAAGGCTGCACGCGATGCGCGTTATGCGGCCCGTAAGGCCGCCAAAAAGGTGCGCCGCCGGGGCTATTAAGCGCGGCGCTCCCCTAGGAACCGGGGGCGGGCCTTGGCGTTGTCGGGGGCGAAGAAAAATCCCGGCAAACCGGAACCCGCCCAATGACCGCTCAGCAGTACCTCCTCAGCCAAGCAGAACATTGCCGCCGCAGCGCCAGCGACCAAGCCGATCCCTTCGTCGCGGAAGCCCTACGCAAACTGGCCGAAGACTTCGAGCGTAAGGCCGAGAGCGAAACGGCGCATCTGCGTCCGACGTCACAGCTGCGTCCGATGTAATGCAGAGGCCTATTGCGGTCGTTCGCCGTTCCCGCCACAACTGCGCCACCAAGACGCGGGGGAACTATGCGGGCGATCGCAACGTGGAGCGCGAGCCTGGCCGGAACGGCGGCAATCAGTGCAGGCGCCTATCTGTGGCTCGACCGGCCGATCGCGCTGACGGCCTATAGCTACCACGCATACCAAGCCAGCTTCGCCACGCTCACATACATCGCCGAGCCGCTGGCGCCGCTCGCCTGTGCCGTCTTCTTTGCGCTTGGTCTGTGGGTGTTCAGCGGACGCGCTCTGTCGCACGCGGGTACCGCGGCGCTCCTCGCCAGCATCAGCGTCCTGGTCACGGAGCTCACCAAGAGTCAGCTCAAATATGTCTTCGGCCGCACCTGGCCCGAGACCTTCGTACAGAACAATCCGTCCTTCATCCGCGACGGCGTCTACGGCTTCAACTTCTTCCATGGCGGGCCCGGCTACGGCTCCTTCCCGTCCGGCCATACCGCGGCGGTTTGCGCGCTCGTATCCGTGCTCTGGATCATGCTGCCGAAGGGGCGGCCGCTTTACGTGCTCGTCGTTGCGGCGGTCGTCATCGGGCTAATCGGCGCCGACTACCATTTCCTCAGCGACATGATCGCCGGCGGCTTTCTCGGGACGTCGATCGGCTGGATGACCGTGGCGTTGTGGAGGCAGCGCGCTTAACCGCGCGCGGTCTCGCTGAGCGCGCCGAAGATGCTGAACACCAGCGGTTTGCGCTCGAGATTATAGCTCTCGACGTCGATCGCCGCGCGGTTGACCTTGTCCCAGGTGGCCGCCACTTGCGCCAGGCGTTGCTTGTCCTGCGCCGTATCCCTGAGCCGCGCCGACAGCCAGTCGTTCACCAGATCCATGAAGGTCTCGAGCGTCGCGGGATCGGTGCCGCCGAGCGCGTCGCCGAGCGCATGCAGCGCGCGCGGATCGGGGTTCGGCAGTTGCGCGATGAGATCGAGGACGCGCTGACGCAGGCCGAGCGCCGCCCCGTCGAGCAGCGCGAGCGCGCGTGTCACGCTCCCGCCCGCCCCGCGCGCGGCTTCCTGCAGTTCGGCATCGTCCGCGCCGCGGCCGCTGGCGGCGGAGGCTGCGGCGATCACGTCGGCTTCGTCGAGCGGCCGCAACAACAGGCGCCGGCAGCGCGAGCGGATGGTCGCCAGCACGCGGCCTGGCGCGTGGCTCACCAGCAGCAGCAGGGTGCGCGCCGGCGGCTCTTCCAGCACTTTCAACAGCGCGTTGGCGCCTTCGCGCTGGAGGTCGTCGACGGCATCGACAATGGCGATGCGCCAGCCGCCCTCGCCCGCGGTCGAGCCGAAGAAGGACACGGTGCGCCGCACGTCGTCGACACGGATGACGGTGTACAGCTTGCCGGTCTGCTCGTTGATGACACGCTCGAGCGTCAGCAGATCGCCTTGCGCCTGCGCGGCGATGCGGTGCGCGACCGGATGGTCGGCATCGACCGCGAGCGAGGTCGCGTTCTGCACTTCCGCGGCCTGCGGATCGGGATGGGCCAGCACGAAGCGCGCGAAACGGTAGGCGAGCGTCGCCTTGCCGATTCCGGGTGGACCGCCGATCAGCCAGGCATGCGGCACACGGCCGCTCTTATAGGCGTCGAGCAGCGCGCGCTCGGCCTCTGCGTGGCCGAACAGCGCGGTGGTCGCGCGCGGATGCGGCAGGTCCTCGTCGTCGTTGGCCTGGCTCACGGCGTCGCTGCCTCGGCCTCGGTCCCAACCAGCGCGTCGGCGAAGCGCTCTTGCACGGTGGTCCAGATGCGTTCTGACACCACCTCGCGCGGCGCGCGGCCGTCGATCACCACGATGCGCCTCGGCTCGCGCTCGGCGAGCGCGCGATAGGCGCTGCGCAGGTTCTCATGGAATTCGACCGACTCGGCTTCGAAGCGATCGGCGCCCGCGGTGCCGCGGCGCGATTTGGCGCGCGCCAGTCCGACCGGCGCCGGCACGTCGAGCATGAAGGTCAGTTCGGGAAAGCACCCGCCGACCGTTACGCGCTCGAGGCCGCGGATCAGCTTGGCGTCGACCTTGCCGAGCACGCCCTGATAGACGCGCGTTGAATCGATGAAGCGGTCGCAGATCACCCATTTGCCGGCTTCCAGCGCCGGACGGATGGTGCTGTTGACGTGGTCGTCGCGCGCGGCCGCGAACAGGATCGCCTCGGTTTCCGGGCCGAGCGGCTTGGCGATGCCGGACAGGATGATATGGCGGATCACCTCCGCGCCGGCCGAGCCGCCGGGCTCGCGCGTGAGCACGACCTCGATGCCGAACTCCTTCAGCCGGGCCGCCAGCGTTGCGGCATGCGTGGACTTGCCGCTGCCCTCGCCGCCTTCGAAGGTGATGAAATGTCCGCGCATGCCGTCTCCGGTCATCCCGGGGCGCGTGCGAGGCACGCGAACCCGAAATCCAGACACACTAGCATGGTGCCGGGCCTTCTGGGGGCCGGGCCCGCGATATCGCACGCGTGCATGCGCGCGAGCCGGCGTCCCGCAATGACGACGCGCATCATAGCCGCTCCGCCCCTGAGCGGAACAGCGCGATCACCAGCTCGGTCACCGCGTCCAAAGCGCGCTGGGGCAGCGAGCCTTTCGGCACGCTCTCCGTCGCCTTCAAAGGCTGGGTGAGCACCAGCTTGTCGTTGCGCCAGACCTTCAGATTGCCGATCGGCTGGCCGGCCGCGATCGGCGCCGCGACCGGGCCGGTATAGGCGATGCGGGCGATCAGCTTGTCGCCGCCGGCCTTCGGCATCATCACCTTGACCGGGCCGGTCGCGACCAGCGGCACGCGGCCGGAGGCGCCGCCATAGACCTTGGCCGCGCCGATCTCCTGGCCCGCCGTGAACAGGACGCGCTGCTCGAAGTTCTTGAAGCCCCATTCGAGAAGCTTCTTGGCCTCCTCGGCGCGGTCCTTCGCGGTCTTCAGACCATTGACCACCACGATGAGCCGCAGGTCGTTCTGCACCGCCGAGCCGACGAGGCCGTAGCCGGCATCCTTGGTGAAGCCGGTCTTGAGGCCGTCCGCGCCGATGCCCATCGGCAGCAGCGGGTTGCGGTTGTGCTGGCGGATCTTGTTCCAGGTGAATTCCGGCTCGCCGAAATACTTATAGAACTCGGGATAATTGCGGATGATCTCGCGCGCGAGCGTGGCGAGCTCCCGCGTCGTCACCTTGGTGTCGGGATCCGGCAGGCCGTTGGAATTGGTGAAGACCGATTGCGTCAGCCCGATCTGCCGCGCGCGCTCGGTCATCTTGGTCGCGAACTCGGCTTCGGTGCCGGCGATCGCTTCGGCCAGAATGATGCAGGCGTCGTTGGCCGACTGAACCGCGAGGCCCCTCAGGAGGTCGTTGACGCTGACGCGGCTATGGAGCGCCGCGAACATGGTCGAGGTGCCCGACGGCGCCCCGCCCTTGCGCCAGGCGTTCTCGCTGACCGGATACTCGTCGGTGAGCTTGATGCGGCCTTCCTTGATCTCGTGGAAGACGTATTCGGCGGTCATCAGCTTGGCGAGCGAGGCCGGAAAGATGAGCTTGTCGGCATCGCGCTCGAAGAGCACCGCGCCGTTCTCGGCGTCGATCAGGATCGCGTGCGGCGCCGAGATCTGCGGCTCGTCCTTCTTGGGCGCGGCGGTTGCATCGCGCCCCCGCTGCGCCTGCACCGGGCTCGTGAGCAGGCCGGCCGCGACCAGAGCGGCCACAAACACGCGTGCGATCTTCAAGCCGAGGGCCATGGTCAAATGCTCATATCGCCGGACGCGATAACGCGCCAGCGCGGACAATGGCGATGATGTGGCGAAAAAATGCGGCTCAGTAAAGGCCGCGGCCGCTCATGAAGCTGGAGCGGGTGTCGGCCGGGGCCGGTGCGTAGGCCGACACCGGCGCCGCCATGCGTTCGACCGGTACGGAATCAACGGAGCGCATGGTCGCGGCCGAGAAATCGGGCGTTGCCCGCTGCGGCTCGGCCGCGGCGACGACAGCGTGACGGCCGGTGCCCTCATCGCCCAGCCGGTACGGACGCTCCGGCGGTAGCGCCGGCGCGCGGCTGCCGAGCTGCGCCATCGGGCGCGAATCGAAATAGGCCGGGGCAAAGCCCTTGCCGGCCGAGGCGACCAACACCGGCGCTTGCGCCGGGGCGCCTTCGCGCAAGGTGGCCATCAGCTTGCGGTCGTCGGAGCCTTCGAGCGGAGCGCGGCCGATATATTCGACCTTCACCTTTGCGACGCCGTGACCCTTGAAGCCGAGCAAATCGGCGGTCTTGTGCGAGAGATCGATGAGGCGATTGCCGACGTACGGCCCGCGGTCGTTGACGCGCACGACGATCGAGCGCTTGTTCGCCACATTGGTGACGCGGACATAGGACGGCAGCGGCAGCGTCGGATGCGCGGCCGTGATCGATTCCTTGTCGAAAATCTCGCCATTGGCCGTGTAGCGGCCGTGGAAATCATCGCCGTACCAGGACGCGAGGCCGACGGCGTTGTAACGGGGGTCTTCTTCCGGCACATAGACGCGGCCGGCGACTGTATAAGGCTTGCCGACGCGGTAGACGCCGCCGCCTTTCGGCACGGGCTGACCGGGCTCGATCACGCGCGGGCTGGCCGCGACGCCCCATTTGGGGTCGATCTTGCTGGAGGTGCCGCCGGAGCAGTTCGCGAGGGTGACGCCAAGAGCGCCCAGCGCAAACAGGCGTGTGACGCGGCTAAACTGGCCGATCCCCCCGAAACCCATTCTGCTGACCTAACTTCCCCTGCGAGACAGCCAGAGTACCCCGGACGGGCCGTTTGGGAAACCGCCCTGTCGTTCCCGTGGTAAATGAATCGTTCCCAAGGCCAGGCGGCCCCGGCGACCGGCCGGATACCCAATGGACCGCCGCTTTTCAAGCCCCGGGACGCTCGGCGGTCGGCCGGGCTCCAGGCTCAGGGGCCTAGGCCGCGGCGCTACGGCGTTGCGGGAATTGCGCCCTTGAGCCCTGCCCGGTCCATGGCGTTCTTGACCAGGCCCGAGCTTAGCGCCTCCTCGGTGAACGCCTTGATGAAGGCCGCGCCCTGCTCGCGCCCCTTGGGCCGGGCGATGGCGTGACGCTCTTCGCCCCAGCGGTCGGACAACACATGCGAGCCGGGGACCTTCTCGGCCATTTCGAACAGCGTCGCCTTGTTGGTGGCGAAGGCGTCGATCGTGCCGGCGGCCAGCATCTCCGCGGCGGCGCCGACGGTCGGCGCGCGCACGACCTCGGCGTTCTTGAGCGTGCGCGACAAGGTCGCGTCCGACGTGCTGTTGGCGGTGACGCCGATCTTCAGGCCTTTCTGGTCGACATCCGCCGAGCTCTTCACCGGCGAACCGGGGCGCACCAGGTAGCCGAGTTCGATCAGCAGATAAGGCGGGGCGAAGTCCATCTCCTTCTGCCGCGCCGGCGATGCGTTGGTGAAGGCGACATCGGCCTGGCCGGTCTTCACGGCCTCGAGCACTTCGCTGTTCTTGGCATAGATCACCGGCTCGTAGGGCACGCCGAGCTTGGCGGCGAGCGCGCGGCCAAGTTCGTAGCCGACGCCGCGCGGCTCGGCATCTTTTGCATTCAGGATCGAGGTCGGCGTGCCCGGATAGAGGGCGGCTCTCAGTTTACCCGACGGCGCCAGCGCATGTTGAAGCTCGGCCTCCCCCGCCTGGGCCGAGACGGCAAGCAAGAGCAGCGCAAACAGACTCGATGCGACACGTGTGGCTTTCGATGCGTTCATGCGGGCCTCCCTTTACTGCGCCTTGATGTTGGCGTTCTTGATCACCGGGCCCCACTTGTCGGCTTCGGCGCGCATATAGGCGTCAAAGGCCTGCGGCGTGCTGCCGACCGGGCTCGATCCCGTCTTCTTCAGATAGTCGATGACGGTCGAATCGCGCAGCGCGGCGGCGACGTCCTGCTGGATCTTCGTGACGAGATCGGCCGGCATGTTCGCCGGACCGAGCAGGCCCCACCACACCGCGGTGTCGTAGCCGGGCACGCCCGACTGCGCGACGCTTGGCACATCCGGCAGCACGTCGGACCGCTGCGCCGTGGTCACGGCCACAGCCCGCACCGTGCCGCCCTGCACCTGTCCGATGACTTCCGCGAGCGGGTTGATGCTCATCGGCACTTCCCCGGACATCACGGCCGTCAAAGCGGGCGCGCCGCCTTTGTACGGAATGGCGGTGATCTTCACTTGCGCCATATGGTTCAACAGTTCGCCGGCAAGATGCGCCGAGGTGCCGACACCCGACATGCCGTAGGACAAGGCATCCGGCTTGGCGCGCGCGGCCGCCAGGATGTCCTGAAGCCCCTTCATCGGGCTGTCTTTGGCGACCGCGATCACCAGCGGCGAGGCCGCCACCTGCGTGATCGCCAGCTTCGGATAGATGAACTGATTGAGCGGATGGCCGCTCGCGACCAGGATCAGCGTGTAGCCGTCGGGCGCGGCCTGCGTGAGCGCCTGCGAGGCGATGATGCCGCCAGCGCCGGGACGGTTTTCGACCACGGGCAAGCGGCCCCAGCTCTTTGACAGCGCCTGCCCCAAGGTGCGCGCCAGGACATCGACCGCCCCACCCGGCGCATAAGGCACGAGGATGTGCACCGGCTTGGATGGGAACGTGTCCGCATCGGCGCGCACCGCGCCGACCAGGAGAGCGAGCGCGGCGAACAACAACTTGAGCTGCATGATGAAGCTCCTTCGATCAGGCTTACACGGCGAGGAACGGCGCAGCGCGCCGCCCGTCAATCGATCCGGATGTTGGCACGGTGCACCAGGTCGGCCCAGCGATCGATCTCCTTGGCGATGTAGGCGCCGAACTCTTCCGGCGGGCCGACCCAGACCTCGGCGCCATCGCGGGCGAGAAGATCGGTCACGTCGGGCGCCGACATCGCCTTGCGGATGTCTTCGTTCAGTTGGCGCACGATCGCGTCCGGCGTGCCGGCCGGCGCGACGACGCCGTACCACTGGTTGGCTTCGAAGCCGGGCAATGTCTCTGCGATGGTCGGGATGTTCGGTTCGGCGGGAAGCCGCTTCAAGCCGGCAAAACCCAGTGCCCGCAGCTTGCCGGCGTGAACGTGGCCGATGACCGCTGGAGCGCCCGTCATCGTCAGTTGCACCTGGCCCGCCAGCAGGTCCGTCACCGACGGGGCGGTCCCGCGATAAGGCACGTGCGTGAGCTCGATCTTGGCCGCATCGGCAAAGGCCGCCATGGCGATGTGCGCCGCGCTGCCGTTGCCGCCGGACGAGTAATTCAGCTTCTTCGGGTTCTTGCGCGCGTACTCGATCAGCTCCGCGACGGAACTGACCGGCAGCGACGGATTGACCACCAGCAGATTGGCGACATTGGCGACCGAGCTGACCGGCACGAAGCTGCGCCGCGGATCGTATTGCAGCTTCGGATAGATGCTGACGTTCACCGCCAAGGTGCCGATGTGGCCCATCATCAGCGTATAGCCGTCGGCCGGCGCACGCGCGACGGCTTCGGCGGCGATGGAGCCCCCGGCCCCGCCGCGGTTCTCGATGACGAAGGTGCGGCCGTAGATCTCGCCGAGCTTGCGGCCGAGCAGCCGCGCCAGGATGTCCGGCGTCCCGCCCGGCGGAAACGGCACGACGAAGGTCACGTTGCGCGAGGGATACTGATCGGCCAGCAGGCGCGAGGGTGTGGCGGCGACCGCGGCAAGGCCGCCGGCGCCGCGCAGGAAGGCGCGGCGGCTCGTCCCGCTTTTCAGTGCAAGCAGGCGCGTCGTGTTGTCATTGTCCAACATGGGAAAGCAGGTCCTTTACAAAGTCGTATTCCACGGCACCAGGATTTCGCGATAGCCCGCGCCCGCGCGCTCGACATGGCCGAGCGCGGGGAACGGATAGTGGAAGCCCTGCACCAGCATGCGGTCGGCAACGAGCATGTCATAGACTTTGTGCCGTGTGGCCTGCGCCATGACCGGATCGACGTCGAGCATGAAGTGCCAGTCGGGATGGCGGGCGAACAGGAACGGCGCATGCGTGACGTCGCCCTGGACGAAGACCTGCTTGCCGTCGGAACTGAGGATCAGCGATGTGTGCCCGGGCGTGTGGCCCGGCGTTCCGACCGCGCGGATGCCCGGGATGACATCGGCGTCCCATTCGTAGGTGCGCAGGCGCTTGAGGATCGGCCCGCTCAGGACGCGGCGCACGTTCTTGAAGCCGTCCTGCACGCGCGGCTTGGTGGCGCGGCTCATCTCGCCATCGTCGAACCAGAACTGATGCTCGCGCGCGGGCACCAGGACTTCGGCATTGGGGAAAGCCGGGCTGCCGTCGGCACGCAGCAGGCCGTTGATGTGATCGCCGTGATAGTGCGAGATGATCACCGCATCGACGGCAGCGGGATCGATGCCGGCCGCGCTCAGCGTCGACAGCATCCGGCCGTTGAGCCCGTTGCTTGCGCGGAAGGCGCCCTCGCCGGTGCCGGTGTCGATCAGCACCAGCTTCGAGCCGGTGTTGACGAAGATGGGATTGTAGGGACCGGCGTAGACATTGGGATCCATGAACAGCGCCGTGAGCGCCGCCTTCACCTCCGCGGTCGGAACATTGCTGACGAAGCCCTCGCCGATCGGCATGCGGCTGACGCCGTCGTTGACCACCGTCACCTCGAAGCCGCCGACCGAATAGCGATAGAACCCCGGGGCGCGCGTGCCGGTGAGCGGCGCCGCGGCGCGCGCGGCGCAAAGACCGGCGCTGGCGGCGAACGAAGCGGCGGCGGTAAGCGCGGTGCGGCGCGTCAGCATTATTCATCCTCCCCTACTCTATTGCCCTGGGCTGAGCGGCTTGCCCCCCATGCATTGCGGTGCAGGTGGGGTCGGCGGGCGTTATTTGTCAAATTGATACCGAGAATGTAGACATTCATAGAACGGATATGCCGATCCATGGCCGCGAACCTCGCCGATCTCGACTTCAATCTCTTGAAGACGCTGCACGTGCTTCTCTCAGAGCAGCAGGTGACGCGGGCGGCGCAGACGCTCGGCCGCTCGCAGCCGGCCGTCAGCAATGCGCTGCATCGCCTGCGCCAGGCGCTGGGCGATGATCTCCTGGTGCGCCGCGCCGGCGGCTTTGCGCTGACGCCGCGCGCCGAGGCGCTGCGCGCGCCGCTGCGCGAAGTCATGGCCATCGTCGAGACGTCGGTGCTCAAGGCCACGCATTTCGATCCGCGGCTCGCCAGCGACGTGCTGCGCATCAGCGCGCCGGACCGGCTGACGCTCGCGGTGGTGCCTTCGCTGGCCGCGCGCCTGCAGCGGCTTGCGCCGCAAATGAGCCTCGACGTCATCACTGCCGATCGCAGCCAGGCGCTGGCGCTGCTGAACGAGGACCGCACCGATCTTCTGCTCGGCTGGAGCGACGAGTTGCCCTCGCACCTGAAGGCCGAACTCCTGCACCGCGAGCGGCTGTTCTGCGTCATGCGCCGTGGCCATCCGCTGAGCAAGGCGCGCCGCCGCCTGTCGGTAGACGCCCTGCTGTCGTTTCCGCATGTGGTCGTGAGCGCGACCGGCGGCAGAACGCAGATCTTCGACGACCTTTTGGCGACGCGCGGGCTGCACCGCCGCGCGTTGGTGACCGTGAGCAATTTCACGGCCATTCCGCGCCTGTTGAAGGACGGCGACATGGTCGGTGTGTTCACGAATCTCGCCGCGCGCGCGCTGGTGAGTTCGTTCGGGCTCAATATGCGGGCGATCCCGATCGAGTTTGGCACGGTCGCGACGCACATGGTCTGGCAGGTGCGCAACGAGCGCAACAGCGCGCACGCCTGGCTGCGCGAGCAGGTCAAAGCGGTGTATCGGCGGCTCGGCCGCAGCGCCTAGCGGGAAACGTCAGTGGCACCGGCCGGCCGCATCGAAACTAGCTTGATGCGACCAAGTCACAATGTTGCATCGGAGACCCTGTATCCTATCCCCGGCTCCGTGAGGACGACACTTGGTTCATCGGGCCGCGCCTCGATCTTCTGCCGCAACTGACCGATATAGACCCTTAAGTACTGCGTATCAGCGACATGCGCCGGGCCCCACACCGCCGATAATATCTGCTTGTGCGTGAGCACCCGCCCGGCGTGCCGCGCCAGGAATGACAAGAGTTCGAACTCCTTCGGCGTCAGCTTCAGCTCGGCGCCCGCCCGCGTGACGCGGTGACGCACAGCGTCGACCTCCAGATCGCCGACGCGCAGCACCGGCACTTCGGCCTTGCGCTGCATGCGGTGCCGCAACGCTGTGCGCATGCGGGCCATCAGTTCGCCGACGGTGAACGGCTTGTTGACGTAGTCGTCGGCTCCCAGATCCAGCGACTCGATCTTCTCCGCCTCTCGCTCGCGCGCCGACAGAACGATGATCGGCACGTCCGACCATTCGCGCACGCGGCGGATCACATCCTTGCCGTCGCCGTCCGGCAGGCCGAGATCGAGCAGCACAATATCGGGCGGCCGCCCGGCGATGCGCTTCACCGCAGCGGTTACCGTGCCGGCGCTGTCCATCTCGTAGTCGTTGGCTTCGAGCGCCGGCTTGAGGAAGCGCAAGATCGCCGCCTCGTCATCAACCACCAGAACCGCCATTTTAGCGCTCATGCCGCCTCGCTTTCGCGCGGGAATGTCAGAGAGAAGCGCGCGCCGCCGCCGGGCGCGCTTTCGGCCGCGATCGACCCGCCATGCGCCTCCATGATGCCTTTGGCAATGGCCAGCCCAAGCCCCGTGCTTTGGTGCCCATCACCGTGGACAATGGCGCGGTCGTCACCGATGACGAATTTGTCGAAGATATGCGCCAGCGCCGCTGGCGCGATGCCCGGACCGCTGTCGCTGATCCGCAACGTCACCGTATCGGCGCGGGCGGCGCCGTCGATGGCGACGCGCGTCGCGGCCGGCGTATGCACGATCGCATTGGCGACCACATTGCCGATCGCCTGCTCCACCAGGGTGGCATCGGCCCGCACCAGCGGCAGATCGGCCGGCAGGTCGACGGTCAGGGCTTGAGCGGCGCCGCGCCGACGTGCTGCGCCGACCACCCGCTCGACGATCTCGCGCAGATCGATCCAGTCGCGGCGCAGTTCGAGCGCGCCGGCATCGATGCGGGTGATGGCGAGCAGGTTGCGTACCATCTCGTCGAGCCCCTCGGCCTCCTGCTTGATGCCGCCGAGCAGATCCTTCCGCGCGGCGTCATCGAGCTTGTCGCCATAGTCGATGAGGCTGGTGGCCGAGCCGAGGATCGACGACAGCGGCGTGCGGAAATCGTGCGAGATCGACGCCAGCAGCGTATTGCGCACCCGTTCGGTTTCGGTCGCCGTCCGCGCGCTCACCATTTCGCGGGCCAGTGCGGCGCGGTCGAGCGCGGCGGCGGTCTGCTCCGACAGCGTGTCGAGCAGCGCCCGCGCTTCGGAATCGAGCGCACCGGCGGCGTCATGCTTGCCGGCGCCGATGACGCCCATGATCTTGTCACCGATCCGCAGCGGCACGAAATACCACGGCACGGTCGGCAGCGTCCCAGTGTCGGCACCGGCCGGCTCGGCGTGATTGTAGGCCCAGCGCGCCGCCGTCTTCGCCGCCGCATCGAGCTCGTCCTCCGGCGGCCAGGCGGCGGTGAGCACCAGGTCGTCGCCCCGCGCCAGCAGCACGACGACCGGCCGACCGAGGCTGGCGTGGATCTCGCTGGCGGCGCCCTCGGCGAGTGCATCCTGCGTCGCCAGCCCGGACATGCGACGGGTGAACTCGTACAGGCGGCGCATCGCGCGCACACGGTTCGCGGCCACGCGCGCCTGATCGCGGACGCGGCCCGCCATCGCCGATGACACCACGGCGATCAGCAGGAAGATGACGAGCGCGAGCAGCTCGTAAGGCTCCGCTACCGTGAAGGTGTAGAGCGGCGGGATGAAGAAGAAATTGTACGCGGCGAACGACAGGAGTGACGCATAGATCGCCGGCCAGATGCCGAAGTTGATGGCGGTGAACAGCACCGCCAGCATGAAGATCATCGACAGATTTGGAATCGGTGTGAGCGAGGTGAGAACCTCACCCGCGCCGAGGGCTACGGCGACGGCGAACGTCGCATAGATGAAGTGCAATGGCTGCGGCGCCAGCCATCGCCAGCGGCGCTTGCCCGGCTCCGCCCGCGCCTCCGACTCGCGAGTCACCAGATGAATGGCGATGTCTTGCGTACGCCGCACCAACTCGTGCGGCAGCGAGCGCCGCAACAGCTCGCTGAAAAAACCGGCGCGCGAGCGGCCGATCACGATCTGCGTGACGTTCTCGAACTTGGCGAAGCGCAGCAGCTCGGCCGGCAGGTCCGGCCCGGTGAGCGTCTGGGTCTCGGCGCCCAGGCTCTGCGCCAACGCCATCGCGTCGTCGAGCCGTTGACGCTGGACGTTGTCGAGCACCGTGCCCGGCCGCTCGACCGTCACCGCCATCCACGGCGCGTCCATCAAGTCGGCCATGCGCTTGGCGGTGCGCACGACGGTGGGCGAGATCGGATCGGGACCGATGCAGGCGAGAATGCGCTCGCCCGCCGCCCATGGGCCTTCGATCGCCTGGGCCTGCATGCGTTCGATCAACGCCGCATCGACGCGCTCGGCGGCGCGCCGCAGCGCCAGTTCGCGCAAGGCCGTCAGATTCTGTGGCTTGAAGAAATTCTCGACAGCGCGCGCCGCCGTGTCCTGGACATAAACCTTGCCCTCGGCCAGGCGCTTGAGCAGTTCGTCGGGCGGAAAATCGACCAGCACGACTTCGTCGGCCTTGTCGAACACTGTGTCGGGCACGGTCTCGCGCACGCGCACCTTGCTGATCTTCTGGACGACGTCGTTGAGGCTTTCCAGGTGCTGGATATTGAGCGTGGTCCAGACGTCGATTCCAGCATTGAGCAGTTCGTCGACGTCCTGCCAGCGCTTGGGATGGCGGCTGCCCGGCACATTGGTGTGGGCGTATTCGTCGACCAGCAGCAGGCTCGGCCGCCGCGCCAGCGCGGCGTCGATATCGAATTCGCGAACGATCTGGTTGCGGTAGACGATCGACCTGCGCGGCAGTACTTCGAGGCCGGCGACGAGTTGCTCGGTTTCAAGCCGGCCATGCGTTTCGATCACCCCCGCAACGACGTCGCGCCCGCCCGCCCGCTCGCTATGCCCGGAGGTGAGCATCGCATAGGTCTTGCCGACCCCCGGCGCGGCCCCCAAAAAAATCTTGAGCCGGCCCCGGCCTTCTTTCTTGACCAGGGCCAGCAAAGCGTCGGGCGAAGCTCTTTGCGTCTCGTCGCTTGCCATATGGCTCCTCGTGGGAGCCAATCTAGGACTTCATTGCATCGAGCGCGAGGTTAAGCTTCAGCACATTCACGCGCGGCTCGCCCAGAAGGCCGAGAAAGCGGCCCTCGATCTGGCTCTGCACCAGGGCGTTGACGCTCGCCTGCGGCAGGCCGCGGGCCTTGGCGACGCGCGGCACCTGGAAGAGCGCCGCGGCAGGTGAAATGTCAGGATCGAGCCCGCTCGCCGAGGTGGTGACAAGGTCGATCGGCACCGCGGCCGCGGGGTTCTCCTTCTTCAAGGTATCGACGTCTTCCTTCAGCCGGTCGGCCAGCGCCTTGCTGGTCGGACCCAAATTAGAGCCGCCCGAGTTCGCCGCGTTATACGGCGCGGCGATGCTCTTGGCCGGATCCTTTGGGTCCGGGGCCGTCGTGGCCGACGGACGGCCGTGGAAATATTTGTCGCTGGTGAACGACTGGCCGATCAGCGCCGAGCCGATCACCGTGCCGTCCTTCTCGATCAGGCTGCCTTGCGCCTGGCTCGGGAAGATGGCTCCGGCGATGCCGGTCATGGCGAGCGGATAGACGAGGCCGGTGATGATCGTCAGCGCGACGACGAACACGATGGCGGGACGGATCTCTTTCAACATGGTTGGCCTCCCTTAGGCCAGGTGCAAGGCGGTGACGACGAGGTCGATGGCCTTGATGCCGATGAACGGCAGGACGATGCCGCCGGCGCCGTAGATCAGCAGATTGCGGCGCAGCAGCGCGGCGGCGCCGACCGGGCGATAGGTGACGCCCTTCAGCGCCAGCGGGATCAGCGCGATGATGATCAGCGCGTTGAAGACGATCGCCGACAGGATGGCGCTCTGCGGGGTCGACAGGCCCATGATGTTGAGGACGCCGAGCTGCGGATAGAATGCGGCGAACATTGCCGGGATGATGGCGAAATATTTGGCGACATCGTTGGCGATCGAAAACGTCGTCAGCGCGCCGCGCGTCATCAGCAGCTGTTTGCCGATCTCGACCACCTCGATGAGCTTGGTCGGGTCGCTGTCGAGATCGACCATGTTGCCGGCCTCGCGCGCGGCCTGCGTGCCCGACTGCATGGCGACGCCGACATCCGCTT
>Ga0180216_1000899_pt1 | contig 28322 bp, 27 predicted proteins | sample eDN3rd37CBELigMG_FD_128879 | JGI IMG/M metagenome (GOLD analysis project Ga0180216, IMG submission 128879) | Enriched Miracle-Growth compost microbial communities from Emeryville, California, USA - eDNA 3rd pass 37_C BE-Lig MG (version 2)... ... | reverse complement strand
TCACTCTTGCCGCCACTTCTCCTGATCGTGGCCGTGCTTGGTTCAATTCTCGCGGGCATTGCCACTCCCACGGAATCGGCTTCAATCGGCGTGTTCGGCGCCACCTTGCTGGCCATCGTGAACCAAAAACTGACCTGGCGCTCGGCTTTGGAGGCCGGACGGAATTCGGTCGTCACAACGGCGATGATCTTCGCGATCGTGCTGGCAGCATCCCTGTTCGCGCTGACGTTCCGCGGGCTCGGCGGCGAGCACATGGTCGAGCAGGCGCTGAAGGACATACCTGGAGGCGTCAACGGCGCTATACTCATCGTCATGGCCGTGATGTTCGTCCTCGGCTTCTTCCTCGACACCTTCGAGATCATTCTGATCATGCTGCCGATCTGCGGTGGTCCGCTGATTTTGCTCGGGGTTGATCCCATTTGGCTCGGCGTGATGGTTGCTATAAATCTGCAAACCAGCTTCCTGACACCGCCCTTCGGATACGCGCTGTTCTACATGCGGGGCCTTGCGCCCGAATCCGTCAAGACGACGGAGATATGGTCAGGCGCGGTACCATTCGTGGCCCTTCAGCTCGCTGGCCTGGCGATCCTGTGGCAGTTTCCGGGCCTCGCGACTTGGCTGCCGAGCGTACTCCTGCGCTGACGCTGTTCTACTGCAACGGGATTCTAGCCGAGCGCCTCACAGCCCCAAGTAAGCTTTCCTGATCATAGGATGTCCCTCGAGCTCATCGGACGGCCCATCGAGTACGAGCCGGCCGTTCTCCAGCACGTATGTGCGGTGGCTGACCTTGAGCACCTGCTTCACGTTCTGTTCCACGAGAAGAATGGGCATCCCGGTTTCGGCCACTCGCCGGATGGCTGCCATCACCTGCTTCACCAGAAGCGGGGAAAGACCAAGGCTCGGCTCGTCCATGATCAACATCTTGGGTGCCAGCATCAGGGCTCTGGCGATCGCCACCATCTGCTGCTGCCCGCCCGATAACTGCCCAGCGGGCGCATCTCGCTGAGTCATCAAGTCAGGGAAGAGCTCGGCGACCCGCTCCAGGCTCTGTGCCCGCTGCGCTTTGGCCCGGGGCAGGTAGGCTCCGAGCATGAGGTTTTCGTAAACCGACATGTTTGGGAACAATTGTCGGCCCATGGGAACATGCGCCAACCCTCGCGCCGCCATTTCGTGTGGCTCGGCACGACGGATCTCCTCGCCATCGAACACAATGCGACCGCGCCAAGGGGTGATCATTCCGGAAATGGCGCGCAAGATGGTCGATTTGCCACTACCATTTCCGCCAACCAAGCCGACCAGCTCGCCCTGCTCAACATGCAGGGAAACACCGAATACCACCTGGACGCTGCCGTAGCCCAGGTCGACATCGTCAACGATGAGTATCGGATCGGCCATCAGTCGGTCCCCAAGTAGGCTTCGACGACGCGGCTGTCATTGATGACCTGTTGCGGTGTGCCTTCCGCGATCTTCTCGCCGCTGGCCAAGACGATCACGTGATCGCAGAGCTCGATGATGGCCTCCATGATGTGCTCGACCATCAAAATCGCGAGCCCGCGGTCCTGCAATTGCCGCACGAGGGCGATCATCTCGCGCAGGGCGGGCGGATTGAGGCCGGCCATGATTTCATCGAGGAAAAGAATTTTCGGCCGTATTGCGAGCGCTCTCGCCAACTCGAGCCGGCGCCGCCGAGCGAGATTCAGGTCCATCGCCGGTTGATCGGCCCGATCTCCCAACCCCACCTCCGCCAACACCTCGCGGGCAACCCGCTCCGCCTCACGACGGGACGGATGCTTGAGAAAAGCCGGGATCAAGACGTTTTCGAGAACGGTAAGCTCCTCAAAGGGCCGCTCCGTTTGGAACGTGCGCCCCATGCCTTCCCGCGCGCGCTTGTACGGTGGCTCGCGGGTCACGTCGCGCCCGAACATCATGACACGGCCTTCGTCCGGAAGAAGGAAACCGGTTACCGCATTGAAGAAGGTCGTCTTGCCCGCGCCGTTTGGGCCGATCAGGCCGAGGATCTCTCCTTCTTCGAGCTTGAGATCGACGCGGTTAACGGCCGTGACGCCACCGAACCGGACTGAAAGGCCTTCAGCTCTTAATACTTCGGGCATAACGCCTCCGTACGAGCCTACGCGACAGCTCTCCCACGAGACCGCGCGGCAGAAACAGCACAACGGCGAGGATCAGCATTCCGTAGATGAGGAGATTGGCCTGTGCGAATGTTGTACGGAATACCTCGCCCGCCACCACAAGCAACACGGCTCCCACAGCGGGCCCCCATACCGTGCCGCGGCCGCCGATAATCGCCGTCAGCGCGATCTGAACCGACAGCAGCACATTGAACAGGACGTGCGGCTCGAGGAACGACAGAAAAATTCCGTAGATTCCTCCCCCTACAGCCGTCAACGCGCCCGAAAGCATGAATGCCTTCAATTTGACCGCCGTAGGATTGATGCCGGCCGCCATGGCTGAGTTCTCATCCTCCCGCACCGCGCGCAGCTCATAACCCAACTTACGGGACGAGATGAGTGCGACCAGGCCGACTGAAACGATCGCGAACGCGAGCGCCAGGTAAAACTGAGTCCACCTGGAAAACAGGTCGATTCCGAACGGCTCTGGCAAAGAGGCGATAAAAACGCCCGTCGCTCCCCCCGTAAGCCATTTTTCATTGATGGCTATCAGCCGGAATATTTCGGCGAAGGCGATGGTCGAGAGTGTGAAGTAGGGCCCCCGTAATCCGAAAGTGATTCGACCCCAAACATAGGCCAGGGCAGCGGCAGCTCCGATGGCCAGCAAAACAGTCCACCAAGGGGCCAATCCGTATCTGTTCTGGCCGAGAGCGACCACATAGGCGCCTAGTCCGACGAAAAAGGAATGACCGAGACTCACCTGCCCTGTCCAACCGCCCAGTGTATCCCAAGCGGTGGCCCAGCCGACAAACAGCAAGATGGTGATGCCGACGGTCATGTAGCCAGGCAGGATGAAAGGGTAGACGACCCCGACCGCGAGCATCAAAGCAATGCCGACAGCGTTCCAGTTCATACGCGCTGCACCGTCCGGCCGAAGAGTCCCTGCGGACGAAAAAGAAGGATGAGAATGAAGGCGATGAGCCCATAGGCATCGCGGTACTCGGAGGTCAAGTACGACGCCCCAAGGACCTCGACCACTCCGAGCAGCAATCCACCACCGATCGCCGCGCCGATGTTTCCGAGCCCTCCGAGCACGGTGACGACAAAGGCCTTGAGCGTGAAAACACCTCCGGTGGTCGTCGGCGAAGCAAACAGCAGCGGGATCAAGGCCACGCCAGCAGCGACGGCCAGCATCGTGCCCAGGCCAAAGACCATGGCGTGAACGCGCTTCGTGTTTATGCCAACGAGCTCGGCGCCGAGCCTATTCTCGGCGGTGCCACGGATGGCGCGACCGATTTCCGTTCGATTGAGTAGGAGATAAAGCCCACCAATCGCGACCACCGTGGCCACGCCTGCCAGCAGCAGCACGACCGAGATGTAAACCTCGCCGGCCATGGTGATCGTCGATGATGCGTACGGCACAAGCACCGACTTGGGTTCGCCGCCGAAAGTGAGTAGGAGTGAATTCGCGATGATGAGCGAAAGTCCGAGAGTCGCCAACAACGACGACTCCTCCGGCGCATCGCCGATAATGGAAAGAACAAGCCGCTGCACCAGCACGCCTACGAGAAATCCCGCTGGCAATGCGATTACCAGAGAAAGATAGGGATCCCAGCCCAGCGCCTGATTGAAGACGATGGCACAATACATCCCGAGCACGACAAATTCGCCGTGGGCGAAGTTGATCGTGCGCATGACGCCGAAGATCAGCGTCAGCCCGACACCAATCAGCGCGTAGACGCCTCCTATCAGGAGGCCGTTCGCGACATTTTGGAGAAAAGGGATCAGATCGCCCGACAATGACTGATCTCCCAAACAGGCCAGTCGCCCGGCGGGTCCCGCCGAGCGGCTTGCACCTCATCGGAAATGATATCTGTTTAGCCCCGTACTAGCGCTTGTCCCAGCCTGGCGTTGGATGCCGAACCTCAGCCGCCGCAAGATCTTCCGGGAAAACAGTCACGTGTTGACCATTCTGGATCTGAAGCACGAGGCTGCGGATCGGGTTCTGGTTCTGGAAGCCATCGAATGCTTCGAAACGCACAGTCGTAATCGGCGTCTTCAGATCCGTCTCAGCCAGGGCCTTGCGAACAGCCTCGCGATCCGTCGATTTCGCCCGACGCAAGGCATCAGCAGCAACCATCAGAGCGAGATAGCCTTCCGCTTCGTAGAACGACGGCTCCGATCCGGCTGCCTCTTTCATGCGCTTGTACACATCCTCGACGCCTTCGTACTTAACGTCCTTGCTCCAGCTCACGACTGTGGCGATGTACTCTGAAAGATTGCCAACCTGGTCGATAAAGCTCGGCAAAGCAGCCGATGTATCGATGGCGATCACGTTGGCACTCAGTCCCACTTCCCGCATCTGTCGGGTGATGGCGACACCGTCATCGGCATAGGACACGATATACAGGATATCGGGTTGCTGCCCCCGGAACCGGTTGAGAATGGGCCGGAAATCCGTGACGCCTTGATCGTACGACTGATCGGCAATGACCTCATAGCCGCGCTCTTTCGCAAACTTCTTTCCGGCCTCGGCAAGCGATGTTGGCCATGCGCCGTTGCCATGGAGCATCGCCACCGTCTTCAGTTCAGCGCCGCCGCGCTTCCGGAGAAAATCGAAATAATCGAAGTAGGTCCGCGCGACGATGGTGGAATTGTGCTTGGCGCGAAAAACCCAAGGCGACCCAGGCCGCGTGATGCTGTCGTCGGCACTGCCCAGCACGATGAGCGGCACCTTCTGGCGAGTCATCAGCTGCGCCATCGGGCCGGTGATCGACGACGCATAGGAGCCGATGATCAATGGCACATTCTGATTGACGAGGGACTCGACCGCAGCCAGCGCGCTTTGTGCTTCGGACCGGTCATCCTGGCTGATGAGCTGAAGCTCCTGTCCGTTAATACCGCCATTGGCGTTGATCTCCTTGAGCGCCACCTCCATACCAGTCTTGTAGCGCTGACCGAACGCCGAAAACGGCCCCGAGAGGCTGTTGACCACGCCGATCTTGACCTGGGCGTGAGCAATAGGACTTGCGAACGCAATACTAGCCGCCGCAGCCGCGGCGAGCACCAGCTTCTTCATGTGGCTATCCTCCCAAACATCAGAGCCAACACGCCAATGTGAGCAAGTCGGCGAGGATTGGCGTTGCGAAGGAATCTGTCAAGCAGCAGCTAGGCTTGGCGAGCTTGATCGGGTCCGCGCGATTCGCATGTCGAGAAAATTGCGCTGAAGTGCATCGGTGGCGACGGACCGTTTTCCCACTCCTCGAAAGTGCCTGGTAGGTGCTGGTTCGGGGGCGTCTACGGGCCAGCCGCCGTTCCCACGGCTGTCGATTCCTGCGATTAGCGTCGTCCAAGTGCCTGACTTCAGCCCGGCCGGCTGCCACGTTTCAGGAGTCGGTAGATCGGGAGCTTTGGACCGTTCCAAACCTCCATCAAAGCGCCACAGACTTCGCAGCGCTTCTCGCCGCTGTCACGCGACGAAATCCATACCGTTCTGCGTTCGTAAGACGAATTGCAGATTTGGCACGAAACTACGCTACCACTGCCCATCGCCTTAAGCCTGAGTGGACCTGTTTTGAGAAAACCTCGGCTTCGCCCGAGGCAAGGCGACCATACCCCGCCAAGCTGAACCGGGGCGTAAAAGACCACGTAGCAAATGAATGTGTCAAACACTGAGTGCTCAAACTCGCGATCTCCGGCTTGACTACATACCGACTGGTTGGTATGGTGTTTACGAAATGAGGAAAGATCCCGAAATGAGCACAAGTCCTTCCGCCAAGGAGAAGCTTCTGGAAGCGGCATTGTCGGTCATCAGAACGAAAGGCTATGCCGCCACGACCGTGGACGACCTTTGCCGCGCGGCGGGCGTCACGAAGGGCGCGTTTTTTCATCACTTCCAGAGCAAGGAAGAGCTTGCTGTCGCTGCGGCTCGATATTGGTCGGAAAAGACGAGCGAAATTTTCGCATCGGCCCCGTATCACCAGAATTCTGACGCGCGCGATCGCGTATTCGCATACCTCGACTTCCGCCAGTCGATCATGAACGGCGCACTGGCCGAAATTTCATGTCTGGTTGGCACGATGGTGCAGGAAACGTACGCCACTAATCCGGCCATTCGCCAAGCGTGTGATGCGAGCATCAGCGCTCATGCGGCAACGCTCGCGGCGGATATCTCCGAAGCGATGGAGAAGCACGGCGTCGCCACCGATTTTAGCGCGCAATCTCTCGCCCTGTTCACCCAAGCCGCACTCCAGGGCGCCTTTATACTCGCGAAGGCGAAAAACAGTCCGGAAATCGCCGTGGAATGCGTGGAGCATTTGCGGCGGTATTTCGAATTTCTGTTCAACAGCACGCGAAAGCAAAACCCGCAGAACAGGCGAGATCACTGAACGCGAAGCAATACCTGTGGAGGACTGCGCAGATGTCGACTGAGAAGAATAATGCCATGCACGAGCTGGTGCTCACCCGTATTCTGAACGCCCCCCGCCAGAACGTGTACCGCTGTTGGACCGAGCCCGAGCTGGTTAAGCAGTGGTTTGCTCCACTGCCCTGGACGACACCTCATGCCGAGCTAGACGTCCGCCCTGGTGGAGCGAATCTCGTTGTTATGCGGAGCCCGGAGGGCAAGGAGTTCCCCAATCGCGGCGTTTATCTGGAGGTGATCCCCAACGAGAAGCTGGTGTTCACGGATGCCTACACGAGCGCTTGGGAGCCATCCGCAAAGCCGTTCTTCACCGGCATTCTGACGTTCGAGGACGCAGGCCCCGGTATGACGAAGTACACCGCTCGCGCACGCCACTGGACCGCCGAGGACTGCGAACAACACGAAAAAATGGGCTTTCACGAAGGTTGGGGGAAGTGCGCGGAACAACTCGAGCAACTCGCTCGCAGCCTGTAAGGAGGGAATGCCATGACTGCGAAAGTCCGCACGTGCCTTTGGTACGATGGTAAGGGTGAGGAGGCTGCAGAATTCTACGTATCCCTCCTGCCGAATTCAGGCATTGAAAGCGTATTTCGGCCTCAACCTGACGGCCCTGCGCTTGTTGTCGATTTCAACCTTTCGGGTACGCCCTATCAGGCACTCAATGGCGGCCCCCAATTCAGGCATTCGGAAGCCGCCTCCATCTCGGTCCTTACACACGACCAGGAGGAAACCGACCGCCTGTGGCACGCGCTGACAGCGAATGGCGGCTCCGAGAGCATGTGCGGTTGGCTCAAGGATCGCTACGGCGTTTCCTGGCAGATCGTTCCTGAGACTCTGCCACGTTTGCTCATGGATTCTGATCGCGCTGCCGCCGGTCGTGCAATGCACGCCATGCTCGGCATGCGCAAAATAGACATTGCAGCCCTCGAGGCCGCGTTTCGCGGCGCCTGACACAGGAGGATCTCATGACTTACGTCGACGGATTCGTAGCCGCTGTTCCCACGACTAATCGGGAGACCTACAGAAAGCACGCCGAGTCGGCTGCCGTGGTGTTCAAGGAGCACGGCGCGTTGAAAGTCGTCGAGTGCTGGGGCGATGACGTGCCCGATGGCAAACTGACGTCATTCCCAATGGCGGTGAAGAAAAATGATGACGAGACCGTTGTTTTCTCCTGGATCGTCTGGCCTTCGCGCCAAGTTCGTGATGAAGGCATGAAGAAGGTCATGGCTGATCCTCGCCTGCAGCCGGACGTCAATCCGATGCCCTTCGACGGGAAGCGTCTCATCTACGGCGGGTTCGAAGTGCTCCTCGAAAAATGAGACCGACCGGCGTGCAAAGTGAGAGTGCGGTCACGATGTTCAGCGCGACTCGGACCGCACTTTTAAGATGATCTTGCCCTGCGCCTGACCGGCTCGAAGTGCCGAGAGCGCGGACTTGAACTCCTCAAGGGGCACTGTCCGGCTGATGACAGGATCGATCAGCCCGCGGGTATAGAGGTCGAATAGTTCCTTCTGAGCAAGGGCAACTCGCTCAGGCGTGCGATCCCGGTAGTCGGACCACTGCAGTCCACTGACGGCAATATTCTTGACCAGCAGATAGTTCGCCTTGATCGTGGGGATCTCGCCACTCGCGAAGCCGATGATGACAAGGCGCCCGCACCACGCCATAGCTCGCAGGGCGGCCGCATTGGCGGCTCCGCCAACGGGATCTATCGCGACATCCGCGCCGTGACCGTCGGTCAGCGCAGAAACTTCGGCTTTCAGCCGGTCTCGCAGGTCGGGCGTGCCGAGATCGAATACGTGATCAGCTCCCGCTTGGCGCGCCACCTCCGCGTTGCTCTCACCGAGAACGCCCGCTATCACGGTGCTCGCGCCGAAAGCCTTTGCGAGCTGCACGCTGGCAACGCCAATGCCGCCCGACGCCCCTAAAACCAGAACGCTCTCACCCGGTTTGAAATTCGCGCGCTCTCTAAGCGCGAACCAAGCCGTCTGGTAGACGAGCCCGAGAGCCGCCGCCTTGTCGAATGGCATCCCGTCAGGCATGCGGAAGCAGCTTTCGGCGCGCACGCGCACCTTTTCAGCGTAAGCACCGTACTCGACCTGAACGGCAACAGCATCACCCACCGAGAGACCTTCGACGCCAGGCCCTATCGCCGATACTCGCCCCGCAGCCGCTTTCCCCGGTGAAAACGGCAGTGGCGGTTTGACCTGATACTTGCCTTCGATGACGAGAATATCCGGATAGTTCGCCTCGGCCGCCACGACGTCGACGACGACCTCCCCAGCTCCCGGCACAGGATCATCAACCTCGGCAATGTCGATCTGCTCGAATGGCGCGAAGTCGCGGACGTAAACGGCTTTCATAGGTATTCCTCATTGTTCGCGCCCAGGGTCGGTGCGGGAAGTGCTTCGCCCGGGTCAGCGCGGAAGGCGGAAGCGATGGGAACGGGAAGAGCTGGAAGCGTTCGGCCGTCCTCGCTGCGCAGAACATGGTCGAACAGACCTCGCGACCGGAAGTGCGGATCAGCAAGAGCTTCTGCAACCGTGGCCACGACAGAGCAACAGCAATCGCGGCCTGCAAACCTCTGCTTCCAAGTCTCGCTGGTTTCGGCGGCGATCAGCTCCGCAACGCGCGCGATTGTGGCTGCAGGATCCTTCGAGTCGTCCCGCAGCTCAGGCTCGAGACTTATGATCTCACAGAAAGCTTCCCAGAATTTTTGCTCGAGCGGCGCTGCGGCCACCATACGGCCGTCTGAGGTCGGATAGAGGTGGTACCGCGGGCTGCCGCCCGTGACGAGCTCACGCCCGTTCTTTGGCCAATCACCGGCGACCAATCCATTTCCGATCGCCCAATACATGAACGGGAATACATTCTCCGCCATGGAGACATCGAGATACCTGCCACGCCCTGTGCGCGCCCGTTCCTGCAATGCAAGCAGGATATTGATAACGGCGGGATACGCCCCACCGGCGATGTCCGCGATCAGGGCTGGCGGAAGGACCGGCTCGTTGGCTGAGCCCATGGAAAGCGAAAGCAGGCCCGCATCGCCGATGTAATTGAGGTCGTGCCCCGCGACATCGCGCTTGGGCCCAGTCTGACCGTAGCCCGTTATCGAGCAGTAGATGAGCCGTGGATTGACCTTCGAAAGCGCTTCGTAATCGAGTCCGAGCCGCGCCATGACTCCCGGGCGAAACTGCTCTACGAGGATATCGGCCCGTGCTATCAACGGATCGAGTTTCGCACGCTGCCCAGGGTTCTTGAGATCGACGGCGATGCTCTTCTTTCCGCGATTGAGCAACGCGAAATTCACGCTGTCCCGACCCCACCGCGGCTGATAATGCCGCATTTCCTCGCCGAAGCCAGGCCGCTCGATTTTAACGACTTCGGCGCCGGCCTCCGCGAGCAGAAGCGTCGCCATGGGTCCGGGGAGCAACGTGGAGAAATCGAGAACGAGCAATCCGTCAAGCGGCCTCATTTCCCCGTCCTTTCCCGGCGCGCTGCCACTATGGCTTGGCGGGGTGGCGCATAAGCCGGCGTACCGTAGGTCTCGAAGAGGGCTTGCGTGACCTCGAAGTGCTGGGCTAGCCCGCCACGCTTCACGCGCTCGATCGGACCATCCGGATAGCCAAGCCCGAGCCGGCAGGTGAGATCCATATCCGCTTGCGTGGCAAGCCCCTCATCGAGAAGGCGCAGCGCCGCGTTGTATTTCGGCCGAACGAGCCGATCGATGATCCGCCCTGCCTGATCCGCGCACAGGACAACCTCGAGGCCAGCGTTTTCGAACACCTTTCGCGCGGCTTCCACAGCGCCGTCCTTGGTCCAGGGACGCCGCACCAGCTCCACGAGCCGGGAAGGCGGATCATCGCCGTTACGGTATCGCGCGAAACCGACAACGTTCGCGAACGCGTCATCCGCGTCCTCCCCCGTGTGAACGGCGAGGCTTTCGGTACCGAGTTCGACAAGGATTGCCGACTTACCCGGATCGGGAACGAAGGCAGCGCCAAGATGGATTACGGCCTCTGCATCCTCAATCGAAGACCCAGACGATAGAAATGGATCACCTTCAGGAAAAGACCGGCTTTCACCGCCGCGGACAATTGCGTATCGCATTTGGTCAGGCTCCGAACATGGTGGCGCCGTCATAGGTGTAGAAACCCCGGCCCGTCTTGCGGCCAAGAAGTCCGGCCGCAACCATCCGCCGGAGCAAGGGCGGCGCAGCAGCGCGCGGATCCAGGGTAATGGGATAGAACGCCTCGCAAAGCCGCACCTGCGTGTCGAGCCCGACGAGATCGATGAGTTCTAATGGCCCCATCTTGTATCCGAGCGCCGTTTTGATGGCCTTGTCGATATCGCCTGGCGCAGCGACGCCGGCTTCAACCGCGCGAATGGCGTCATTGTTGAACGGCACAAGCAAGGCGTTGAGAATGAATCCCGGCTTGTCCTGTGTTTTCACCGGCGTTTGGCCGCACTGCTCAGTCCACTCCCACGCCGTCTTGAACGTTTCCTCCGACGTCAACAGGCCCGGTGACATCTCAATCAGCTTCATGAGCTGCGCCGGAAGACAGAAGTGCATCCCGACCACCTTGTCGGGCCGGGTGCTGCCGGAAGCGATTTCGGTGATCGAGAGCGTCGACGTATTGGAAGCAAAAATCGTGTGATCTGGGCAAACGCCATCGAGATTGCGAAGCAAACTTCGCTTGATCTCGAGATCCTCAAACACGGCTTCGATAACGAGATCACAGGCCGCGAGGTCGTCGATTTTCGTGGTGCGCTCCATGCGCCCGAGGACGGCGTCCCGCTCCTCAGATGTGAGCTTTCCGCGCTCGACCGACTTTCCGAAAAAGCCCGCGGTCTGTTTCGCTGCCCGCTCGAGCGCCTCGGCACTCGTATCATAACTTATGGTGCGAAAGCCCCCGCGGGCTGCAACGATGGCAATTCCTGCCCCCATCGTGCCGCCGGCGCCGCACACCCCCACTGTTCGGATCGTTGTCATTTGGCTGCGAAGCTCCGTCCAATCAGCTGGCGATGGATCTGGTTGGTGCCTTCCCAAATCTGGGTGATCTTGGCATCCCGCATGAGCCGCTCGACGCGAAAATCGCGGCAATAACCGTAGCCGCCATGCATCTGAACCGCCTCCGTCGCGATACGCATGGCGAGATCGGATGCCCGCATTTTGGCCATTGAGGCCTCGAGACCGAAATCGGTTTCACCGTCCTCGAAAAGACCGGCAACGTAATCCAACCAAACCTCGGCCATAGCAAGATCCGTCGCCATATCGGCCAATGAGAACTGGTTGCCTTGGAAATCCACGATGCGCCGACCCGACTGGCGCCGGTCATTCATGTAGCGCACCATGTCATTGAACGCCGCTCGCGCGATACCCAACGCGTGCGCGGCAATGCTGGGACGGGACTTGTTGAGCGAGGACAGGAGGATGCTGAGACCTTCGCCCGGCTGGCCGACCAAATTCGCGCGGGGGACACGACACCCGTTGAACGACAGCGTAGCAGTTGACGATGCCCTGTGACCCATCTTGTCTTCCAGGCGCACGACCTCAAATCCCGCTGTGCCCTTCTCGAAGATGAGGACCGAAACCGCGCGCCGCGGATCGTCGATCTCGCTCCACTTCCCGAATAGGAGAATAAGATCGGCGACGTCGCCGTTTGTGATGAAGATTTTGCCACCGTCGACGATGATGTCATCACCATCGGGCGTGAAGCGGGTCTGCATACCCGTTGCGTCCGAACCTGCGCCCGGCTCGGTGATCGCCAATGCTCCGAGCCCGCCCGCGGCAATGCGGGGAAGGAGACGTTTCTTCTGCTCCTCGGTGCCGATATCAATCAGCGGCTTCATGCCGTGGAACGTCGTCGCGTATATGATGGCAGTCGACGCGCACGCTTCCGCGAGCGTTTTTACCACGGCCAGATAAAGCCGATAAGACATCGGCGAGCCGCCATAGGGCTCGGGTACGAACAGCCCATTCAGCCCGAGTTCGTTGATGGCTTCGATGTTTTTCCAGGGGAACTCGCCGGTTCGATCATAGTGTTCGGCATTGGGCGCGATAACCTCGTCGGCGAGCCGGCGCACCTGTTCAAGAATGAGCGCTTCGTCATCGCTCCAGCGGCGGCGGCGGTCGATCTGCTCGAAAATTTTCATCAGTGATTCATCCCCTGCCCGCCGTCGATGTAAATCGTCTCCCCTGTCAGGAAATCGATCCGCTCAGCGAAGAGAACGCCAACAAGACGCGCGACCTCGGCGGGCTGACCCGGCCGCCCGATAGGAACACGCCGGCTGAGCCAACCTTTGATCTTTTCGCTGGAGAGAAATTCGCGATTGAGATCCGTTTCGATATAGCCGGGCGCAATATCGACCAGTGAGATGTTGTCACGCGCCCACTCCACTGCGAGGCAACGGGTGATGGCTCCAATTGCCGCTTTCGACGCGCAATAGGCGAGATTGCGTGATACGCCGAGCTTATCGAAGAAAGATCCGATATTGACGATGAGTCCGCCGCCCGCGGCTTTGAGATGCGGATAGACCTCTCTGCTCGCGACGAGCACTGACGTCGCATTGAGGCGCATGGTTGACTCGAATTCAGCGGCAGAAAGCTCCGCGCTTGGCGTTGATTTTTGCGCGCCGGCGTTGTTCACGAGCCCGATGATAGGCCCGCGTTCCGCAACGGACCGAATGGCCGCGGCAACCGCTGCCTCATCGGTCATGTCGCAAACGACTCCGTACCCCTGAGCTGCCTCCCCCGAACGGGACAGCGCAGCGACTGTAAATCCTCGCCGGGAAAGCTCGGCCGTGATTGCGGCCCCGATGCCGCGGCTGCCGCCCGTGACTATGATCTGGCCCTCAGGCATCCTTGAACTCCGCCTTCCGCTTCTCGGCAAAAGCCGCCATGCCCTCTTCCGCGTCCCCCGTGCGGAAAGCCAAGGTCGAAAGGTCGGCTTCGATCTTCAGGCCTTCATGAATGGGAAGATCCAACGCGCGGCGGACGGCATCGCGGGCAAATCCGAGCACCGGCAAGCTGTAGCATGTAAACGTCCGCGCAAAGGCCATTGCGCCTTCGACTGCATTGCCTTCAACCAGCTTGTTGACCAAGCCGATCCGCTCCGCTTCCTCGGCGCCAACCGTTCGACCGGTCATGATCATCTCGAGGGCACGCGATTCTCCCACCAAACGAGGAAGTCGCTGCGTGCCGCCGTAGCCAGGGATAAGACCCAGCTTGATCTCGGGCAGCCCCATTTTGGCATTCGGCGTGGCGACGCGGAATGTACATGCCATGGCAAGCTCCAGCCCGCCGCCGAACGCGTACCCATCGACTGCAGCCACAGAAGGAACCGGAAATTTATCCAGTTTTGCGAAAACGGACTGGCCGAACTCGGCACCGCGCTTCTGTGCGACCAGGTCGCGCCCGCGCAACTCCTTGATGTCGGCGCCCGCGCAGAAAGCTTTCTCGCCCGCTCCCGTTACGATCAATGCGCGAACGGGCAGCTTCGCAGCCTGATCGATGGCCTCTGATATTTGCTCCAGAATGGCGAACGAAAGTGCGTTCAGCGCTTCCGGTCGGTCTAGAGTCAGGATTGCGAATTCCTCGCGCTGTGTGAGCTTCACGTTCATGCGCGTGCCTCCTCGCGGCCGCGATAGCGGATCGGTATCGGCGACAACTCGCCGTTGCGGACCATCTCAACGAGCGTTCGCTTCAGAATTTTGCCGCTAGCCGTTAGCGGTAATGCATCGACCCGCAGAAAGTACTCTGGCATATCGTATTTCGAGAGCCCTTCCTGCGCGAGGTGTTCGAGCAGGACCTCAGCTTCGATCTCTCCGATCACAGCGATGCAAACGCGTTCCCCGAGGCGCTCGTCGGCTACCGGGAAACAGGCTGCCTTGACAATCTGCTTGTGGCGCAGGGCAAGCGCTTCGATCTGCGCAGGGTAGATATTGTGGCCGCCGCGGATGATGAGATCCTTGAGACGCCCCTCGATCCGCAGATTACCCGCGTCGTCGAGCACACCGAGATCGCCAGATAGGAACCAGCCATCTCGATTGAAACTGGATTCCGTTGCCGCCTGGTTATCGAAATAGCCGAGCATCAAAGCAGCGCCGCGGCCACCGATTTGCCCAATCTCTCCAACGCCAACAGGCCGGTCCGGGTCGTTGGGATCGAAAAGGCGTATCTCGTAGGCGCGGCCACCGCGGCCACAAGTCTCGACGATCACGCGCGTCCCATCCGCAGGATGCGTATACTGATGAGACGAATTTTCCGTCATTCCGTAGACGTTCTGCGGCTTGATCGATTGCGCGACGAAGGCTTGGGCCACCGATGGCGGAATAGGGGCGCCGGCCATGTAGAAGACGCGAACCTCGCCCAGCCGCTCCATTCCCCGGGCACGCTGTTCCGCGAGGATGTCCATGGCGTGCGTTGGAACGCCCATGACGTAAGTTGCGCGCGTCGAGACGATCCAATCGAGCCGGCTCATACTGGCAGGCGGATCATCGGTGACGAGCCGGCAACCGGAAAGCACCCACTGCGCGACGGCAACCCAGGCGATGTGATGGGAAAGTGGTGAGAGGGACAACAGCACCGTATCCGGTCCATGCCCCCAATCGCGGACGAGGTCCCGCGCGTTTGCGAGCAGCGTGTTGTCCGAATGCATAACGCACTTCGGAACACCGGTCGTGCCCGATGTAAAGGCCAAATACGTCACCTTGTCAGGATCGGAAACAGGCGGAGTTTTGTTCGGCGCAGGTGCTGGAAAACTCTCCGGCGTATAGACGACCTTTAAAGTGGGCACTCCCGCCAGAACAGCGTCGAAATCGGCTCTCGCGCGATCAGCCCCCCAACCAGGCTCGGTAATCAAAGCGCGCGCAGAAAGTCGGCTGAGCAGCTGGCCGATTTCTGCGCAAGTGTAGGTGCGGTGTAGAGAAGGATTGCACGCAAATCCTTCCCTCGAGCAGGCAAGAAATGTGACGATGGCCTCGATGCGGTTCGACATCCAGATCGAAACGCGGTCCCCACCGACGAGACCATAAGTGCGCAGGTCGGCCGCAACGCCGTCCACCCAGCGGATGAGCTCACGCCACGACAGTGCACGTCGCCCGTCCTGAACCGCGATGGCATCTGGGCGACCCTGGGCGTGGCGTGCCGCCAACGCGTAGAACGTTTCCGAGCGCCACAGGCCTTGCTCGTAATAGCGCGCCGCAGCTGCGGGATGGTGAAGAGTTAGAAACGGGCGCACGGCTCACCTGCCGAACTTGCTCGGATCTGGTTTGCGACGCTCACTAAATGCGGCCGAAAGCTCGTGGCTTTCCTCGCTCTCGAGATAGCTGCGGAGCAGCAGGTCGTGCGCCACGCGTGCCAGTCCGGAAACGCCGCCGTGCCGCGCATTGAACGCGGCCTTGATCGAAGCGAGAGCAAATGAGCCCCGCTCGGCGATTTCCAACGCCCATGCGCGTGTTTCCTCCCGAAGTTTGTCGTCCGGAACAACCTTGTTGATCAAGCCCATCTCCAAGGCTTCTCGGGCGGTAATCTTCGGGTTCGTGTACCAGATCTCCTTCGCCTTCTTCTTGCCGACAAGGTCTTCGAGGTACCAGGTCCCGTATCCGGCGTCGAACGACCCCATCATCGGCCCGACTTGCCGGAATATGGCGCTTTCTTTTGCAATGGTCAGATCGCAGACGACCTGGAGAACATTTCCGCCGCCGACGGCGAAGCCGTTTACGCTCGCGATGACGGGTTTCTGCAGGCGATCGATGGCCTCATACATCTCCAGCGTCGGTAATGTGCCGGCATAGAGCGTCGTATGCTCCATGCCTTCCTTGCGGCCGCCGATGCAAAAGAACTTGTCGCCCGCCCCAGTGATCACGACGACTCGCGTCCGCGTCTCGCGGCGGATGGCATTGATACAATCGCGGATCTCATGACACATCACGGGAGTGAACATGTTCCCATCATGTGGCCGATTGAGCGTGATGGTTCCGATCGGACCATCCTCTTCATAGACAATTGTTTCGTAGCTCATTCTGCGGCTCCCGCGATTATGCCAGCCTCACTCAGGGCGGCCAGCCTTGTCTGATCCAATCCGAGCAATTCCTGCAGCACAGCGTAGGTGTGCTCGCCGAGCTTCGGCGGTGCCATGCGGGGAACATTGGTTTCCCCGTTCAAACACATGGCCGTTCCCACCTGCGGGATTTTCCGGCCATTTGCGTCCAGGCAGTAAAGTACGCGGCGGCGCTGCAATTCCAGGTCTTCGGCCACCTCATCGATCCGATTGATTGGCCCTGCGGGCACCCGGGCGCTCCTAAGAACTGTGAGCCAATGTGCCCGTGGTTTTGTCAGCAGCAATTGTTGGATCTTCGCGACAATCTCGGAGCGTTTTGCCCGCCGATCCGCATTCGTTGCGAAACGAGGGTCCGCGCCATATTCGGGCTCTCCGACTGCTTCCCAGAATCGGCGCCAGATATTGTCGTTGCCGAGACCGAGCGTAATCGGTTCGTCGGCAGTACGAAATGCCTGATAAATGGCGATGACACTGTCTCGCCCGCCTGAGCGTCGGGGCAGCTCACCCGACCCGAGGAAAGGTACAATCCGGCAGTTTAAAAAGCGCGTCATCGAATCGACCAACGAAATATCGATAGTGCGCCCCTTGCCAGTTCGCGTGCGAGCGAACAGCGCTGCGACGACGGCCAGCGCCGCGTCCTGACCAGCAAGCATATCGGCCGCCGGAGTGCCGATTTTTTGCGGCTCGCCATCGGCTTCCCCGGTAAGATCCATGACACCCGAATAGCCTTCGGCGATGAGGTCATAGCAGGTCCAGTCTGCGCGCTCGCCTTCGACGCCGAAGCCGGTGATGGACACGTGAATAAGGTCATCGCGACCGCCACCGATCGAAGCGGCATCGACACCCAACTTCCTGGCGACTCGTGCAGGCTGGTTGATGAGGATGACATCGCAACGGTCCGCGAGGTCTTTGAGCAGCTTCGCGCCCTCCGGGGTGGCGTAATCGAGAGCAACGCTTTGCTTGTTGCGGTTCACGCTCAAAAACCAGAGCGACTCTCCATCGAGAAACGGCGGCCCCCAGGCGCGCGCATCATCACCCGTACCAGGACGCTCGACCTTGATGACGTGAGCCCCAAGATCACCAAGGAGCATGGTCGCGAACGGGCCGGCAATCGAGGTGGAAAGATCGAGAATCCGGATGCCTTGCAGAAGGTCGAAGCCGGCCCCTGGCACGACCGCGGGCAGTCGGGACAGGGGTAGCGCAGATTCAGAAGATTGGCTGCTGAGATCCATTGAGCCTCTCGACTTGTTTGCACGTCTCTCAGCAACGGACGTGCCATCTGGAGTCATTGTCGATGCGAGCGGAATTCGCCCACATCTGCTGCACCTGCCTGCTCAGCGGTGTCCGCGCGTGATGCAAGCTCTGAGGCCATTGTCCGCGACGACGACACTGACACTCATTATTTCGAGGCCGCTGCTGATCACCTCCCCGGCGAGCAGACGTATCATCACTGCTGTAAACGTTTGCCGCGAATAGATCAGTGCCCGACGGCCGCCACGCCTGACGGAGCGGCGCCGGCGCCCTGAGGCGTGACGCGGCCACGCTCGATGCGGAACGTGCGGACCAGCAGATCACTCACGTGACCTTCGTTGGACTCGGCGATCAGAACCGAGACCCGCTCCGCCTTCAGATTTGCCATTACCTCGCCCAGACGGCGCGCCAGCGCCGGTGCAAGCCCCTCGAACGGCTCGTCCAGGAGCAGAAGGCGCCGGCCCGCCATGAGAGCACGTGCGAGCGCCACCATCTTCTGCTGACCGCCGGAAAGCTCCAGCGCGCGACGGGAGCGGAATCGTTCCACTTCCGGCATGATGCCGAAAATCCATTTGAGCCGCTCCGGGGCATCCGACATCAGGGCTGACCAGGCCGGCAGCATGATGTTTTCCTCGACTGTGAATTCCGGCACCAGGCGGCGGTCCTCGGGCATGTAGCCGACGCCCTTCATCACGCGCCGATGGCTCGGCATCGAAATGAGATCGGTACCATCTAGGACAGCGCGCCCCTTTGCCGGCAACGCACCCATGAGGGCTCGCAGAAGCGTTGTCTTGCCAGCGCCGTTCCGGCCGATGAGGCCGCAAAACTCGCCCTCTCCGACGAAGAATTTCGCGTCATGCACGATAGGGACCGTGCCGATTGAGACGCTGAGACCGGAAACCTCAAGCATGAGCAACACTCCCCGACCTCGGAAGGGCGTGGCCGGTTATCAATTCCTGGACGCGCGGATCACCGAGGACTTCGGCCGGAGAACCATCGGAAATAACCGTTCCGTCATAAAAGGCGAGCACGCGTTCGGCGAACCGATCCACCAGCTCCATGTCATGCTCGACGAACAGAACCGTGACTTTTCGGCTCTTAAGGGCTGCCATGACGATCTCCATGAGATCGTACTTCTCTTCGACCGAGATGCCGCTGGTCGGCTCGTCGAGCAGCAGGACTTGCGGCCGTCCCGCGACAGCCATGGCAATGTCGAGGAGCTTTCTTACGCCTTGCGGCAGCGTCGCCGCCGGAGCGTCGCGATACTTGCTCAACTGAAAGAGATCGATAGCCTCCTCTGTCTCCGAGACAGCCGCCTCGTTGAGGAGAGGCATCAGGGCGTAGCGGAAAACGCTGGCATTCGTGCGCGCGATAGCGGCGGCCGCGCACATGTTCTCGTAAACCGTCAAAGACGGAAAAATCTGCGCCACCTGGAACGAACGCGAGATTCCCATCCGGCAAATCGTCCGTGATGGCAGTCCGGTCACATCCTTGCCGGCGAACGAGATCGTCCCGCTAGTCGGCTTGATATGGCCGGTAATCATGTTGACGAAGGTGGTTTTGCCGGCTCCGTTCGCGCCGATGATGCCGACCGTCTGGAGGGCGGGAATATCGACATTGATATCCCGTGCTGCCACCACGGAGCCGAATGTCTTCTGCAGGTCGCGAACCGAAATGACGGGATTCATTGAGCACTCTCCCCGGCGACCTTGCGCCGGCGCGTGAACAGCGAGCCCAAGCCGTCGGGCAGGAACAGGATCGTGAGAAGCAACACCGTCCCGAGGATGAGCTGCCACGTTCCCGGCATCAGAGCCACGGAGGCCGTTCGCACGAGCTCGAACAAAATCGAGCCGATGAAGGCGGCCGCGACCGAACCAGCACCGGCCAGAATGGTGATGAACACGAACCCACCCGATGTCGTCCAGTAAGACATGGCCGGGTCGACGTGGGAGATCGACATGGCCGCTATGGCGCCACCCACTCCGCCGAGCGTCCCTGCAATCACCAGCTTGAGATGAATGAGGCGCGTTGCTGAGACTCCCAGGTATTCGACACGGATTTCGTTATCGCGAACCGGCACAGCCAGGGCGCCCGCCACCGACCGCATGTAGGCCCCCACGATCACCGCGGCGATAGCTCCGAGGGCGAGCGCATACCAGTAAAGCGCAACGGTAAGCTCGAATCCGTGTGGCGCATATCCGAGGAATGTCGGCGTCGAAACATTGAACCCGTCGGTCGATCCCAGCGCCTCCGTCTTTACGAGCACGCCGTAAAGGATCATCGACAATGCCAGGCTCAGCATCGCGAAGAAGATCTCGCGATAGCGTGCGAGGAGGAAACCCACGAAGAAGGCCGTCAGTGCAGCAGCAAAAGCAGCGATTATCACGGCCAGGAACGCGTCATGGATGCCCGTCCACCGCATCATCAAGGCAACAGCATAGGCGCCGATTGCGTAGTAGAGCGCCTGCCCGAACGATACGAGCCCGGCGCGCCAGAGCAGGACGAGCCCGAGCACCACGAGGGCGCTGGCTAACGCGATCGTCAGCAAGGAAATGAGCCAGGCGGGAAGGAACGGCCCGACGGCCGCAGCCGCAACGAACAGCAAACCGCCGAGGATGTGTTTGCCACCAGCCATGTCAGATCTTCCTCGGTTGCGCGCGAGTGAAGAGGCCGTGCGGTCGGAACACCAGCACCAGAGCCATCACTGCGTAGATCACGAACAACTCGACCTGCGGCAGCAGATGGACCGCCGCGGCGCGGCACAGGCCGACGATCAAGGCACCGACGAGGGCACCTTCCATGGAGCCCATCCCTCCGACGGCCACCACTGCGAACGCAAGGACGATAACCTCGACACCGATGCCCAAGGTGACGGAGATTTTCGGGGCCATGGCTGCGCCGCCGAGCGCACCCAGCATCGCCCCGATCACGAATGTGATGGTGAAAAACCGCGTGACGTTCACGCCGAACGCCGCCGCAGTCTCACGATCGAAAATCACGGCGGTGAGCAATCTCCCGTAACGGGTGTGGCGCAGGCCGAGGAAACCGCCTACCGCAAGCAAAATGGCGAGCAGCACCAAGCCGAGGTCATAGCCCGATAGGACCAGCTGCCCGATCATGAAGTTACCGGAAATGACGAGCGGCTGGTAAGCCGAGAGCGACGACGGACCCCAGATGAGAATGATCGCATCCTCCAGAATGAGGAAGGCCGCGTAAGTCACGAGGACGATGATGACCTCGTCCTTCCCGTAGACCAGCCGCAGGATCGTTCGCTCCAGGATGAGTCCGAGGACGAGTCCGACCGCGATCGCCGCAAAGGCCATCACCAGAAAGCCCCCTGCATCCGGCAAGCCGCGATCGAAATACATTCCCGCAGCTGTCGCGGCACAATAAGCACCGAACGCGTAAAAAGCCCCATGCGCGACGTTCAGGATCTTCATGACGCCGAAGATCAGACTGAGGCCGACCGCAACGATGAAGAGGTACGCGGCGTAGACAAGCCCGTCGGTGAGGATGGCAAGACCCAACAGCACGAATGTGTTCTCCAACTCGGGAGTTCAGGGGAAGCGGTTCCGCGCCTCGGTCGAGTTCGAGGCGCGGAACCGGATCGGGCTAAATGCTTCCCAGTTTGTCTTAGGCAAGAACAGGTCGTGCGATCAGTCGCACTTCGCGCCCTTCATGCCGCCTTCCAGCCACTCCTGCGAAGTGACGCCATCCGGCGGGTTCACGCACTCGGCGGGGTAGCGCACGATGTCGACGACCTCGGGCTGGTTCTTCTCTTTGTTGAATTTGAAGGTGCCGTAGGCCGTCTCAGAGATGCCCTGATGCCCCTTGGCGCGCGCCATGGAGATGCGGGTGCTCGGGCCGTCGAACTCCAGTCCTTCGAAAGCTTTGGCAACTTCCTCCGTCGTCGGCTTTCCGCCCTTCGCTGCAGCAGCCTTGTCCCACGCCGATTTCAAGCCGAGGATCGACTGGGCCATATGGTAGGACGGGTAGGTCGGCGGCGTGCCGTAGCGCTCCGTGTAGGCTTTCTGGAACCAGGTGTTCAGCTCTGACTCTCGTGCGAGCACACCGTGCGGCCCGCGCCCGCCGATGATCGTGCCGTCCGGCATGCGGTTGCCGAGGCGGAACATCGCCGACTCGCCGCAGGACATGATCATGGTCTTGCGGCTGAAGAGGCCTCTGCCGGTGGCCTGCGCCACGAAGCTTTCGAGGTCGCCGCCGTAGAAGCTCGTGTGGATCAACTCGGCCTGGGAGGTCAGCAGCGAAGTAATTTCGGCGCCATATTCGCCCGCCAGGAACTTCGGAAAGAGCTCGCGGTCGATCGTTGCGTTCGGCGCCAGCGACTTCATCGCCAGCACGAAGTCACGCCACGAGTCCTGACCCCACGCGTAGTTCTGGTTGAGACCAGAGAAGTTCTTCAGGTCGCTGCCTTTCTTGTCCATCACGTAGCGGGCCGCGCCGACGCTATCCATCGTGGCGGTCGGGGTGACGCGGAACACGTATGTGTAGTCGCGCTCCTCGAAAATCCGGGGGGTTCCGCAGTCGTAAAGAACCGTGAGGGTCTTCATCTCTTCGGCCACCGGCGCCACGGCAAGGCAATTGCCGGAGGACACGTAACCCACGACTGCGTTCACACCGTCGCGCTGCACGAGATTTCGGTACTCGGTGACCTGGTTTGCGACCGAACCAGCCTCGTCCACGTAGCGCGCTTCGATCGTGGCGCCGCCGAGTCCCTTGCTGTTGTAGGGCGCCGGGAGCGAGCCGTTATTGATGGCATCGATCAGAAGCTCCGCCGCATTGCGGCCAGGAACGCCGAACGGCACGGCAGCAGGCCCAGTCAGGAACGATACGATACCGACGCGAACGGTATCCTGAGCTGAAACGGTCGTGGAAAGGGCCAGCGAAAGCGCAGCCCCTGCACCGAGGATATGACTTAACGATTTAAGGCGATTTCGCCCCATGGCGCGTCTCCCTAGTCCGCTATGAACGCTGATGGCTCAGCTAGCAATGCTTATGCCATGAGCAACTTATAGCAATGGGCCAACGGAATCAGTAAGCCCTTTGCTGTCACGAAATGGCTCGAACGCGTTCCTTTTGTCTTCTTTGGCGACACCGAAATTAAGTAGTGTGTCTCTTGACGACATAAGCGCCCTCGCGATTTCGTTGCCCATCAGATAGCTGCGCCGGAGGTCCTTGAACACCGCGAGGCAGGACGGATGCCCGGAAAGACAACAGCACATTGTTGCAGATTTTGGCGCGTGCTGTACAAGATGTAGCCAAGAAAGACACAAAATGGAGAAGGCGATGGGTGCCGCTTTGCCCGTGCAGGGCGTGCTCGTCACCGGGCGGTCCGGTGAGATCCAGTTCGCGAGCGGTATCGCCGACGATCCACGCGTGAAGGCATTGGCCGCCGAGCGGTCCTGGATGACCGAGCTTCGCAGGCGACGACTTCAGCCGCTGACGCTAGATCGTTGCTCGTTCGTAGTTATTCTTGCGCCGCTTTCGGAAGGCGATCTTCTCGTCATCAGCCGGCCCGAGGGAAACGCCCTGCTCGAGTTCATCGGCTCCGTGGACTTCGCCCATGATATTCTCGAGCACCTGCTGACGAACCCTTTCGAGGCGATGACCATCGTCGACGATGAGGCGCGCGTCGTCTACATCTCCCCCGTTCATGAGCACTTCTTCGGTCTTTCCCGCGGCGAGGCCAACGGGCGGCCTGTCCGGGAGGTCATCGAGAACACTCGTCTCGACCGGGTCGTAGCGACAGGGAAAGTCGAGGTTGGCGACATTCAGCGCATGCGCGGGTCTGAGCGCATCGTCAGCCGCGTGCCCATCAAGAAAGAGGGACGAACGATCGGCGCCGTCGGCCGGGTCATGTTCAAAGGACCGCAGCAGGTCGAAGAACTCAGCCGACGCGTCCGCGCCCTCGAAAGCGAGGTGGAGTTCTACAAGCGCGAGACCGCTGCTTTGCGCCGCCGGAGCTATGGCATCGACCAGCTCGTTGGCGACAGCCCGGCTATGCGGCGGCTCCGCGATGAAATCATCAAAGTCGCACCACTCGAAATTCCGGTTCTCATCCGGGGAGAGAGCGGTACCGGCAAGGAGTTGGTCGCCCAAGCGCTGCATCGACTGAGTCCGCGGCGCGACGCGGCGATCGTCATGGTTAATGCCGCAGCGCTTCCCGCCACTCTCGTCGAATCCGAGCTATTCGGCTACGAGCCAGGCGCATTTACCGGCGCGGCCCGGAAGGGGCGCAAAGGGAAGTTCGAGCAGGCGGCAGGGGGCACGATTTTCCTGGACGAGATCGGCGACATGCCGATCGAAGTTCAGGCCAAACTCTTGCGGGTCCTGCAGGACAGGATGATTGAACGGATCGGTGGCGACCGTCCGCTCCAGGTCGACTTCCGCCTCGTTACCGCCACCAACCACGATCTCCAAAAACTCGTCGCGGAAGGGAAGTTCCGACTGGACCTCTACTACCGGATTTCACCGATCACGATTGAAGTCCCGCCGCTGAGGAGGCGGCTCGATGACATTCCGGCCTTGGTCGCGCATTTCATCGAGGACTTCTCATCCCGCCACCGCCGACCGCCACCGGAAGTTTCGGAGTGCGCACTCACCTACCTTATGGAGCAAAGCTGGCCCGGCAATGTGCGCCAGCTGCGGCACGAGGTTGAACGCGCTATCGTATTCGCCGAAGACGGGAAGATTACAGCCGCCTCCTTTGGCCCGCCGAGCGACGAACCGGTTAGGGCGCCGCGCCCCGCCAACAGTGGAGCCAGACTGCGCGACCATCTCGAGCAGATCGAGGCCGATCTGGTGATCAAGGCTTTGGAGCGGCACAACGGCAATAAGAAGCGCGTCGCGCAGGAGCTGGGGATTTCGCGATCCTATCTGTACAAAGTGCTGAGCACGATCGCCCATTGAGCGGATTTCCGCGCGCGCCCGCCGGATATGAAATCACGTGCCGCGCAGCTCCACGCAGAAATAGGGACCTCTGTAGCTCGGCAGAAACCTACGCGCCGCCTCGGTGAGTTGCTCTGCACTGACCAAATTGATATCCAGATCCTCAAGCGCGCAACCGTCAATTACGCGCCCCACCAAGGACTGCAACAAAGACTCGCCGCTCTCTGCAACTTTCAAGCGTTTCAGCTCCCGGCGCTCGCGGTAGAGCTCGAGCTCCGCGGCATCGACGCGTTCCTTGATTGCACCTAAAACAGAGCAGATCCGCCGCTCAACCTGTTCCGGCCGTTTGCTGGTCCTGGCGCTCAAGCTCAGAATGCCACTGCAGTCATCCGGCTCGAAATAGGCTTCTGGCGAATATGAGGCGCCGTCTCTCTCGCGAAGCTCCCGGAAGAGCATTTCGTTGATGTAATCACCCAGTGCGAGGAGGATACATGCGTCTGGATTGTTTATCGTGACGCCGGTATTCCAGGCTAATCTGACTTCACTGAGCGGGCGGGAAAGCTCGCCACTAATCCCCTCGAATTTCATGTATTTCTTGGTCGGCGGCGCCGGCGGCATTACAAGCATCGGCGCCGAGGCAGATGGGTATTTCCCAAAGTGTCGTTCGGCCAAGTCTGCAATCCGAGAAGACTCGACATCGCCAACCACAAAAAGATCCATATTGCCCGGCAACCTGATTAAGCTCGCGTAGTCCAACAACTTGGCGACGAGTTTCCGGGTCGGCAATTTGGCGAGGGCGATCTCTTCATCCAAAGTATCAGCTCCCCGCGGATGGTCGCGACCGAATACGATGCTGTTGAACTTCCGCCGAATCGCTGCCTCGCTGCTATGCTTTTCGAGCAGCAATTCCTCGAGAACAATCCGGGCTTCGCTCTCGACGGTTTCGGAGTCGAACTTCTGATCCAGGCTCGTGACCGCCAGAATATGGAGCGCGTCGGAGGCGTACTTGGGAAGGAAAGAGGCAAACCATTCCAACCTCCCCGGGCTGGTAGTGGCGTTGCTGTCCTGAATCAATCTGCGCTGCCGCTGCTTCACGTCCTGCGCTGAGAGATTCCCCGCTGCGCCTGTAAAGGATGTGTGCTCGAGAATGTGCGCCAGGCCGCTGTGGTTCATGATCTCCCGGCTGCGCAGGACGAGGGCCGTACTCACGTACTTCGATCGGCTTCGGAGATGGTGAACGCGGAGCCCATTGGATAGGACGTGTTGCGTATATAACTCCTCCCGCTCAGATGAGGGAGCCGCAAGTGCGAGGGGTGACATGTAGGGGGCAAAACCGCCAGCCAGAGCAAGCTTTATGAATCCCCGGCGCGTGGTCTCCATAATTACCTCTCTGCTCAATCACCTAAAAATAAGCTTCGTCAAAAACTCCATATTCACCCAATAACGCTCCGAACCATGAGACGTGCGTATACTGAACACACAGGTCGTCGAACCGTCAACGATGTTATTCGACGGAATGCGTTGGCAGTTGTATTGTGGAAACAGAAGGATGCTCAGCACACAAAATGATGTGCGCTGTCGAAGTGCGATTCAGCAACCGAGTTGGTTTACCAGGTTAGAGGCAAGTCAACTGTGCGACGGGCCTCTCCATCCGACGTTGCAGGCACCTCAATTCAGCTACATTGAGGTTCGCCCGTTCTCAGTAGCCCTCGAAGCAGCGTTCCAGCTTTTCGGCGATTTCGTCAACGTCAGCCAGGCTGAGGCAGAGTGGCGGCACCATGCGCAGGATATTACGATACGCACCCGACTTGCTGACGACCAGGCCGTGCTCGCGTGTCCGCTCAAAAATATCAGCTGTCGCCTTGGCGGCTGGTCGCTTCGACTTGCGATCCTCCACCAGCTCGATTGCCAGCATCAAGCCGCGGCCGCGCACATCACCGATGATCTCGTATCGCTGGTGCAAACGCTCGAGCACAGCCCTTAGCGCAGCGCCCACTGTCTTAGCGTTCTCCTGCAGCTTCTCCTGGTCGATCACCCGCAGAACAGCGCGTCCGGCGGCGCATGAGACCGGATTGGCGCCGTAGGTGTGGAACGAGAACTTGCCCGCAAGGCTTTCGGCGACATGGCGTTGCGCGACCACGGCGCCGAGCGGATAGCCGTTGCCGATCCCCTTCGCCATGACCACGATCTCAGGCACCACGTCGTGGTCCTCGAAGGCCCAGTAGCTGTCGCCGACGCGGCCGAAACCGGATTGGACCTCGTCGACAATAAGAATGCCGCCGTGCTCCCGAACCATTTGGGCCGCGGCTTTGAGATAGCCGGGCGGCGCCTCGATGATACCGCCATAGCCCTGTATGGGCTCGATGATCATGCCAGCGAGCCTTCCGGACGTGGAATAATGAATGGTCCGGTCGATGTCAGCGAGGTAGGCTTCCACGTCATCGCCGAAAACACCGCGATAGGGGTCGGGATTTGCCACGTGATGAACCCCGCCGAGCAGCGGGATGTTGTGACGGAAGCCACTGATCCCCGTCAGCGATTGCGCCCCTAACGTCGCGCCATGATAGGCATTCTGTAGCGCGAGCATGTCGATGTTGCGCGAGAACGACTGCGCCATCACCAGCGCCAGATCGATCGCTTCGGTGCCGCTATTCGTAAAATGCACGACCCAGTCGTGTCCGGGCGGCATGCGGGCCGCCAGCTCCTCTGCGAAATGAGCCGGCACCGGGTGATAAAACATCGTCGTGCAGTGCTGGAGCGTAGCGGCCTGTTCCTGCACCGCGGCCGTTACGGCCGGATGAGCATGTCCGACCGAGATGCAGACATTCATTGCGAGCAGGTCAACGTACTTCTTACCCTTTTCATCCCACAGGTACTGTCGCTCGCCGCGCGAGAAGATAAGCGGTGTGCGATAGGGCATGAAAGCGCGCTGTGAGGCAGCATAATACTTCTCGCGCCGTGCGATGACGGCCTCGCTCGACCAGTCCGTCTCTAATTCGCTCATCCGGAACTCCCTCAGCAGTCTGCGCGCAGGGCATCATCAGCCAACTTGCTGTTCGTCTGCAAGCTGTTTGGCTGCGCGCCAAAACCTCGCGTTCGCCTCAGACGCGCCAAGGGCTTTTCTGTTCAAGAAAGTGAAAGGGCCGCTTCTCTAATCAGAACCGACCGCCGGTGGTCCAACCTCCACGGCGCTTGGGTCGGTCATCGTCATCGTGGTCGTCATCATCATCATCGTCGTGTCGATAACGTTTCCAGCTCCAGGCATCATCGGGCGGAGACCATCCGCCTCGTGATTCAGCACGGCGCCAGTCGCCGCCGCGAGACTCCTCCCGCCGGCCCGGCATGGGGACCGGAAAAGGAAACGGAAACGAGAGTCCGCCGGAGCGCCGGCCCTGCGGGAAGCGCAACCCAAATCCGCCGCGAAGCACGTCCCAGAGAACGCCGCTGGTGATGACGCCCCCAAGAACTTGCTTGAGAATTCGGTCGAGATCGACGTCGTTTTCGAAGACAGCATCCGGGTGGTCATAACCGGATTTGCGGAAACGG
>Ga0180216_1000898_pt1 | contig 28323 bp, 23 predicted proteins | sample eDN3rd37CBELigMG_FD_128879 | JGI IMG/M metagenome (GOLD analysis project Ga0180216, IMG submission 128879) | Enriched Miracle-Growth compost microbial communities from Emeryville, California, USA - eDNA 3rd pass 37_C BE-Lig MG (version 2)... ... | reverse complement strand
CATCTTGACCGGCGCCCCGATGCCGGAGGGCGCCGATGCGGTCATCGCTCAGGAGAGCGTCCGCCGCCATGGCGACCTGATCCAGATTGGAGCCGTGCCGCCGCCAGGGACCAATCTGCGCCGCCGGGGCGAGGACATCCGTGCGGGTGATCTCCTGATCCAGGCGGGCACCCTGCTGGACTGGCGCCATGTCACCGTGCTCGCCTCCCAGGGCCTCGAGGCCGTGGCGGTGTGGCGGCGGCCGCGGGTCGCGCTGCTGTCGAGCGGGCGTGAGTTGCGGGCGCGAGGGCAGCCCTTGGCGCCTGGCCAGATCCATGATTCCAACCTGCCGATGCTGCGGGCGCTGCTCAGCGCCTGGGGCGCGGAGGTGAGGCCCTGTCCAGGCGTTGCGGACGAGCCGGCCGCCATGCGCGAAGCGCTGCGGTCGGCGGTCGAGGGGGCCGACCTGGTGCTGACAACGGCCGGAATTTCCGTCGGCGACGAGGATCATGTCCGCGACGCCATCGGTGCCCTGGGTGGTGACCTCGCCGTGCTCAAGGTTGCGATGAAGCCCGGCAAGCCGTTGGCGGCGGGGCGGATTGGGGAGGCCATCTTCATTGGCCTCCCGGGCAACCCACAGGCGGCGCTGGCGGGAGCCCTGGCCTTCGTGCGGCCTCTGCTGGCCCGTATGGCGGGCAGGGCGGCACCTCCGCCTGTCAAGGCGCAGGCAAGCTTCGGACTGCGCCGGAAGGCCGGGCGGGCGGAGTTCGTTCCCGTCCGCCTGCATGCCCAGCAGGCCTGCCTCCGGGCGGAGCGGACCGGTCCGGACGGCTCCGGCAGGTTGTCGCCGTTGCTCGCTGCCGACGGTCTGGCGTATTTCCCGGCCGAGCAGCAGGACATCCGGCCGGGAGACCTTGTCGAGGTCCTGCCCTTTCACGGAATGGGGGCGGTCCATGCCTGACGAGACGGAGGCGAGCGGGCCACAGGCAGCTTCGCTTCGCGCCATTCTGGCCGAGCGCCGCGCCGAAGCCAGCCGTGCCGCCCAGGAGGCCACCGGGCTGGACGAAGCCGTGCTCGAACGCCTCGTGCGGACCTTCTACGCCACGGCGCGGCGTGACCCGGTCATCGGGCCGCTTTTCGCGGGTATCGAGGATTGGGAGGGGCATGTCACCAAGATCCACGACTTCTGGTCGTCGGTGGCACTGAAGACAGGGCGGTACCACGGACAGCCCATGGCCGCGCATGCGCCGCTCGGGCTCAGGCCGGAGCACTTTGCACGCTGGCTCGCGCTGTTCGAGCAGACTGCGCGGGAGATTTGCACGGTGGAGGCCGCCGAGTATCTGCTGGAACGGGCGCGGCGTATCGCCAGCAGCCTGGAACATGGCATGGCCTTTCAACGTGGAGAGCTCCCCCAGCCCGTGACCGCACCGGGGCGTGCTCCCAGGGCCTCAACAAGGACGCTTTCATGAGAGTCTTCGGCGTGGTGGGCGGCTGTGCCGCCAAGGCGGGCCTCGTGCGCAACCTGGTCGCCGAACTGACGCAGCGCGGGCTGCGCGTGTCCACGGTCAAGCATGTGCCGGATGACGTGGATCTCGACAGGCCGGGCAGCGGCAGTTGGGCGCACCGGGCGGCAGGGGCGGAGGAAGTCATGCTCGCCAGCGGCGCGCGCCAGATCCTGATGCGGGAGCGTCGCAAGCCTGTGGATGAGCCGGACGTCGATGACCTCTTGCTCCGCATGCCGGCCGTGGACCTAGTGCTGCTGGAGGGCTTCCGCCTCTCGCCCTACCCGAAGCTGGAAGCCGTGAAGCGCGGCCAGGACCGGCGCCTGCTCGCCCTGGACGATCCTTCAGTCTGCGCGGTTACCGGCGATGCGCCGGTTGCCGCGCCCGTGCCGTTCCTCCCGTTCTCCGACCTCGCGGCGCTGGCCGACATGGTCCTGGCGCAGGCGGCGGACGCCTTCCTGCGTACGGGCAGGGGTGAGGCAGACAACACCTTAGGGGAACACCTGTTTCCAGCCTGACCGGCGATGGCGGCCGCAGCCAGCGGGCGCAGATTTGGCACCATGGTGAGGGCAGTTCGTGATGAACCAGGTTCAGCCGACACCGACCGGCAAGGATGCCGCGCTGCGACGGCTGGTGAGTGGCTTCAGCCAGTTCCGGCGGCAGCATTTCGAGGCCGATGAAACGCTCTATGACCATCTGCTGAGCGGCCAGCATCCGGAGGTAATGGTGATCGCCTGCTCGGACAGCAGGACCGATCCCGCCATCATCTGCGGTGCGCGCCCCGGCGACCTCTTCGTCGTCCGCAATGTGGCGGCGCTGGTGCCGCCACCATCCGCGGACGGCCAGCCGCATGGCACCGCCTCCGCCATCGAGTTCGGGGTCAAGGCACTGGGGGTCCGCCACATCGTCGTGCTCGGCCACTCCTTCTGTGCCGGTGTGCGCTGCCTGCTGGAGCATAATCACGAGGGGCGCCGCTTCGACTATGTTTCCGCCTGGATGGACGTGGCCAGGAGCGTGCGCGAGGAGGTGGACGGGTTGGTGACCGAGGCGGAACGCACCAGCATCGCGCGCTGGGCCGAGCAGGCGACCGTCCTGGCCAGTCTCCGGCACCTTGCGGCCTATCCCTTCGTCGCTGAGCGGGTGGCGGCAGGCGATCTGTCACTGCACGGGTGGTATTTCCATTTCGGGTGGGGTGTCCTGCAAGCGGCGGCCGGGCCGAACGGTCCCTTCCTGCAACTCGACCCCGATCACCCACTGCAGGCAGCCGCCAGTGCAAACCCGAGAGGCGCTTTGGCCTGCACGCCCGGGTGAAGCGGAGCCAAGACGCGGCCGCTGGTCAAGTTGACGGCCGGCGCCGGGCCTGTAGGAGCTGTGCATCTCCACGTCCCGTGACGGGAGCGAAGCAAGGACATGCTTCGTCCCGTGCTACAGGCAGGTCACCAAGCCGACCAGTCGATGCCGTGGCTTCCCGCGACCGCTCCGGCAACTGTCAGCAGGCTAAAGGTCAGGAGCAGCCAATGGAGCCGCTCGACAAAGCGATATGTCGCCTCCGGGCGTGATCGTGCGCGCCGGGTAAGGAAGCGATCGAGGAGAAGCGGCTCGAGCACAAAGAGCATCACGGTGAAAGCCAGCCAGGTCAGAAGCATGGCGTGCATCCACCAGAACTCCACCATCCGAAAGCGGTCCCACGCCTCCAGGCACCAGGTCAGGTAGAACCCGCTGGCGCCCGCCAGGAGAGTGGTCAACCGCGCCTGCCGCGCAAAGCGGCCCTCCAGAGCATGAAAGGCCTCGAGGCGCTCTCCGGGCGGGTTGGACCGCCTGATGACCGGCAGGAGGACCGTTGTGACCATGCCTACGCCGCCGATCCAGAGAATGACGGCAAGCACGTGGAGTGCACGGGCAACGGCAAGGTCGTTCATCGAAGGCCTCCTGCCCGGCGGATCGCCGTGCCCGCAGATCAGGCTGTGAAGCGCGGGAACAAGACGTTGTTCTCTATATGGATGTGCTCCACAAGATCCTCCGCAAGCTTCCGGGCCCCCACATAGAGGGCACGCCAGGTCGGACAGGCGTCGTCCGGAGCGGTGAAGTCGAGGGTAAGCCGCTCGAGTTCGCGGAGATGCTCCCCGTGGTCATCGTGCTCCGCCAGCATCACGGCGATGGGCTGCGCGATCATGGGATGGCCGCCGCGGCGCATCAGGGGAAACAGGATCTGCTCCTCCTTCTGCATGTGCTCCTCCAACTCCCCGGCCATGGTCTCCAGATGGCGGGCCAGCCCATGCGGTGCGGCTGGGTGGGTCTTGTGGACGGCCTCGACCCGCCTCGCGAGCCGGATGAGCTCCGCCAATTCCCGACGGTGAACGGCGTGGTAGCGCGTTTCGATGAGGCCGATGAGATCCTCGGTCGCCTCCGGAAGCGTGGCAGGCAATCCGAGCGCTGCGACGGCCTGAAGCTCGGCCGCGACATCCTCCAGGGGGAGGCCCTTGGCGATGGCGGCTTCGGCGAGTGAGATCCGGCCGCCGCAGCAGAAATCAAGCTTGCGCTGTCGGAAAACCTGGGTGGCGCCGGGCAGCGTGACAGCAATCTCTGCCAGGCTTCTGTGAGCGAAGGTGGACCCATAAAGATCGGTGGCGCTCATGCGGCAAGCTCCTGGCCCGCGGATCGGCGGGCGCTGTACCCGCGCTGCGCGGCGAGCGAGCGTTGATCGCCAAAAGCTGTATTGGCGATGCATCTTTTATGCCCTCCCGAAAGTGGTATCGTCAATACCAAATTCGAAAGCCGAACCATGCGCCTGCTCGCCTCGACCGATTTCGCGCTTCGTATCCTCATGTTGCTGGCCAGCAGGCCGCTTGGTGTCCCGGTCAGTGTCGAGATGCTCGCGAGGGAATTGGGGGGCCTGTCGCGCCACCACCTGCACAAGATCGTTCAGGACCTGAATGGGCTGGGAATTACGCGGACGATGCGGGGAACGTCGGGTGGCGTGCTGCTCGCCATGGCTCCCGCGGAGATCCGGCTCGGGCATGTCATCATGCAGCTGGAACAGGAGCAGGCGATGGCGGAATGTTTCCGCCCCGATGCTGCCGGCTGCACACTGCTTCCGGGCTGTCGACTGAGAGGTGCACTGGGTGGTGCTCAGAAACACTTCTATGAGCACCTGGACGGTTACACATTGGCCGATGTGGCCGTTGGAGAGCGCGAGGCAAAGGAAGCGTTGCTTTGTGACCCATGACGGCGGAGTGCTGGTTAGCGGGCGTTCGTTGCGGCCCAGCACCACAGCATGAGTTCCTCGATGCGGGCCTGAAGCCAGCGATCGGCGAGGCGGGTCAGCAGGCCGGTGAGGTAGCATTGGGGGTCGATAGTGTTGAGCTTGCAGGTCCTCGAGCTTCGCCGAGCAGATGGAGCGGGTGCTGGTGATGCTCCTACTGGTGCTGCTGACGTGGGGCGGGATGCTGCTGGCCTTCATTGGTCTTCGTTCTGCGCTTGGCCTTGGCCTAGTTTGGCACTCTCGGCACTGATCTGCACTGGCAGAAGGCGCAGATCGCATTCCTCGGCATCCAAAGAATCGGAATGCTGTCTTACATGCAGTACGCCTTTGCCCGGGCCGAATTCAGAGGCCACGCTGCGCTGTGGGCTGTGGGCTGTGGGCTGTGGTGGCCTGCACCGCGCTGCTCTTCACATTCTTGCACAAGATGACCTCCACGTCGCTAGTGCAGATGACAGAGCGGCAGAAGCGGCTGTAGATAGTCTGTTCGCAATCGCCAAAACGGCTGACCTTCTCCGCTCGGGCCGGTTGGAACGACGTAGCGGATCTCGACGTGGCCATTGGTGACGATGACCCGGTCGACCAGCAGTTCAAGGAGAACGCGCTTACGGTCGAAATCGGCGTCGGCCAAGCCCACCCGGAGGCGGCGGCAGAAGTCTTTGGCATGGGCGGCGAGCTGAGCAGCCTGGTCATGCTGCATGGCATTCTGTTGGAGGGCCCGCTCCTGGGCATCGAGAGCGAGGAGACGGCGCTCCACGTCACGCCGTCGGCGTTCGTATTCCTCGAGGGTCAGCACGGCAGCCAGGTAGGCTTCCGTGAGCCGCTCCAGTTGCTGGCTCAGTGTGGCCCGACCGCGGCGGAGATTGGCTTGGCGGCCCTGTAGTTCCTGTGGCAGCCAGTGCCCACCGCGAGCGCGCTCCATGGCATGGGTGACGATCTCAGGCGTGGTCAGCACCTCGCACAGGTCCTGCCAGACCAGGCCCTCCAGCGCGCGTGCCGGGATGTAGCGCGCTGAGCAGCGTTCCCCAGGCACCATCAAGCGCATTTGGGTCTTGGTCCGGCAGAGATAGTAATCGTAGCCAGGCGGCATGTGGCGCCCCGTGCAGCCCTGGCGACAACAGCCGCAGCTGACCAGCCCACGCAGGAGATACTGGTGCACCCGGTTGTTCCGCCATGCCATGCGCTGATTATAGGCAAGCCGCTCCCGGGCGCGATCAAACTGTTCCGCGGTGACGATGGCCGGAATGGCGGCGACCGCAATCCATTCCGTGGGATCAGCCGCAATGCCGAGGCGCTCCAGTTCTGCCGCCCGCGGGGCGAGGCGATCCCGAGGCGGTCCAGGTACTGCATCAGACCGATGATCGTGGTGCCTTCATCGGCGAACCGGGCAAACAGATCCCGCACCACGGCCGCCTCCACCTCGTCCAGGCGTACACCGGCCGGGTCTCGCGGGTGGTCAGGATCAAGCCGGTAGCCATAGGGAGGCTGGGTCCAGGGCAGCAGGGTTCCGGCACGCAGCTTCCACAGCCGGCCCCGACGCATGCGCTCGGTGATCAGGGTCCGCTCGTATTCGGCCACGGCCCCGCGGATCTGCAGCAGCAATTGGTCATGCGGATCCCGGCTCATCGGCCGGTCGAGGAACACCACCTCGGCGCCGTGCTTTTGCAGTTCCTCGACAAGCAGCACCTGGTGGACGTAGTTGCGGGCCAACCGGTCCGGCGCGGTGATCAGAATGCGGTCCAGTCGGGCACTCGCGACGGCATCGCGCAGGCGGTCGAGCCCGGGGCGGCGGAGACTGGCGCCACTGTGGCCGTCGTCACGATACATCCGCTCGGGCGGCAGGTCCCAGCCCTGCGCCTCAGCATGGGCGAGCAGCCGTTCAAGCTGCTGCTCAATCGTCTGGAACTGAGCCTGGCGCTGGGTCGAGACCCGGGCGTAGGCGGCTATCTGCATGATGGCTTTCCTCCGCGAGGCCCTGCGGAACGCGGTCCAGGCTGGCCGGATCCGGACCCGCAGCTATCTGCAGAAGCAGCTGATATGCCCGGTCCCATCGACGCTGCGCCGCCGGATGCCCGACCATCTGCCGACTGACCGTCCAGGGCTGCCGCTTCATGACTCACTCCGAGGGGGCAAGACCCTCCCGAAATGGCGGCCTTACTGGCCCCGACCGAACGAGCCGTGCCCGGGGGAGCCTCGCCGCCAGGGCAGCGCCAGCCGCCCCTCCCGCCTCAGGCAGAATTTGTCGCTTGTGAACAGGCCATCTAGACCGTCTTCAGCGGGCCGCTTCCGACGACAAATCGGTGAGGAGATGAAGTTGCAGGCACAGATCTCGGCGCAGGCTTGCACCGTGCTGAAGTCGCTGATCACCGGATAGTCGCAAGGGCGGCGCAGAACGTCGAACTTGCGCCAGTCTCAGAGAGGGAGACCACGGTGAGCCGAGCTGTGGTCGTCGGCGGCATCCTTGTCTTATTGCTGCTGTCACCGGGAACGACGCTCGAGGGGACCGCCTTGCGAATTGCTTTGCGCGCCGTCGCCTACCCTTACGCCCCTCGCCAAGCCGCATAAGCCTCCCAGCAGAGCCTTAAGGCCTTAGAGCTCGAGTGCTGTTCCCATGTTTTGGGCATAGCGCAGAGCAATGGGAACCAGGTTTTCACGGATGCGGTCTGGGCTGTGTTCCAGCCTCCAGCCAGGACCCCATCCCAGATGGCAACAGCAGTTGTTGGATTTGTAAGCAGGTAGCTGCGGTATCGAGACCTCGATCGACACCGATTGAAGCCCCGCGCTGAGCCCATTTCAATGCAACAGGAAGGGGATAAAGCCGTTTTGGCAGGTGTTGTGGTAGGCCGAGCCCGGCGGTAGCAGGCAGGATCGCCTGCGCCCGGGTAAAGCAATACTGATGCGTTAGATCAATGTTAGCCTCAAGGGGGGCGTGCTATGCGCGCGGGTACATCGGATCGGGGACGCCGCGATGATCGACGAAGCCCGCCAGCAGAACCAGGCGGCGGCCACGGTAGAGGCCACTGGATCAAGAGAGTTAGTTCCCGCCCCGCGCGCGTCAGGGCCGCCCGCCCGCCAGAACACCGCGTAGGCTTGAGCGGCTCGCGTGGCAGCCGGTGCACAAAGGTGATGCGGTCGCGCTCCCGGCTCAAGCCGCACCGGAATCGCATGCGCGACGGCTGGGCTTGATGTAGATCAATGAGGTGCCCGAGATCGTATGCAACTTTGCCAGCCTCGCCTTAGATGACATTCAAGAACGAGGGAAGAGCGCGATGAAGGCCGGAGAACTGATGTCGACCACCCTCGTGGTGGTGCCGCCAGAAATGCCCGTGGCTTCCATTGCAGAGCTCCTGTCCGCCCGCGGCATCTCGGCGGTGCCTGTCGTGGACGCGGGCGGGGCACCCGTCGGGATCGTCACCGAGGGCGATCTGATCCGGCGGCTCGGCGACGAGCCGCCGGGCCCGATCGCTTGGTTCCTGGACCAGCTTCGGAATCCGGCGCGGCTGGCCGAACGCTTCGTCAAGGCGCATGGCGCGACAGCACGCGAGGTCATGACTACGGATCTCATCACTGTGGGTGAGGAGACGCCCGCTGAGGAGATCGCCCGGCTCATGGAGGAACACAGGATCAGGCGTGTCCTGGTGGTTCGCGAGGGCAAGTTGGTGGGCGTCGTGAGCCGTGCGGATCTTCTGCGCGCCGTTTTGCGGCCTGGCGCGACCACCGAGCAGCCCTCGGCGATCGCGGATGACCTAGCGATCCTGCGGGCGGTTCAGGCGGCCATGCGCGAGCAGCCCTGGGTTGACACATTCTGGATCTATCCTGCCGTCCGGGACGGCGTCGTGTCCCTGCACGGCTTCGCGCGGTCGGATGTCGTCCAAGAAGGACTGCGGCTCCTCGTCCAAGGGATCCCCGGCGTGACGAAGGTCGAAGATCATCTGTCTGCCATGCCCTTCGTGCTCCGCGCCACCCGATGAGGCCACTGCAGGGGACGCAGACTCACACCAGAGAGGCTCTCGTATCGGAGAGGATCGCATGCCCCGGACCATGAAGGCCGCTGTCTTCGTCGAGAAGGAGCGCATCGAGTTGCGCGAGAAGCCGGTCCCCGAGGTCGGGCCGCTGGACGCGCTGCTCCGCGTAACAACCACAACCATCTGCGGTACCGACGTCCACATTTTGAAGGGCGAGTACCCTGTCGCACCGGGTCTGACGATCGGCCATGAGCCCGTCGGGGTGATTGAGCGCCTCGGCTCAGCCGTGAAGGGCTATAGCGAGGGCCAACGGGTGATCGCCGGTGCGATCTCGCCCTCAGGCCATTCCAATGCCTGCCTCTGCGGCTTCTGCTCGCAGGACGGCGTGGGTACGGCGCATGGCTGGAAACCAATCGGCGGCTGGCGCTTCGGCAACACGATCGACGGCTGTCAGGCAGAGTACGTGCTGGTACCGGACGTTATGGCGAACCTCGCGCCGGTACCGGAGGGCCTGACGGATGAGCAGGTGCTGATGTGCCCGGACATCATGTCCACCGGCTTCGGCGGCGCCGAGAGCGGGCGCATCCGCATCGGCGATTCCGTCGCGGTCTTCGCCCAGGGCCCGATTGGCCTCTGTGCAACTGCAGGGGCGAAGCTGATGGGCGCCACCACCATCATTGCCGTGGACCGCGTATCAGAGCGGCTGGAGATGGCGACGCGCCTTGGTGCGGACTACGTGGTGGATTTCTCGCGGCAGGATCCGGTGCAGGCGGTGCGCGAGCTCACGGACGGCCGCGGCGTCGATGTTGCGATCGAGGCGCTGGGCCTACAGTCCACCTTCGAAGCCAGCCTGCGCGTGCTACGGCCGGGCGGCACGCTGTCCTCGCTTGGCGTCTACTCGACCGATCTCCGCATTCCGCTGGATGCCTTTGCCGCTGGCTTGGGCGATCACCGGATTGTCACCACCCTTTGCCCTGGTGGTAAGGAGAGGATGCGCCGTCTCATGGAGGTGATCTCGGGTGGTCGGGTGGATCTGAAGCCCTTGGTTACGCACCGCTTCCGCCTGGACGACATCGTTGAGGCCTACGACCTGTTCCGCCACCAGCGTGACGGCGTGATGAAAGTGGCCATTACGCCATAAGGCGGCTGGAAAGCGGGACGAATATTCCGGATGCTGGCCGGTTGAGGAGCGTCTCCCGCCTCGCTGCACAGGCGGTCGCTGACGCCTGCGCCGACGGAGGCGAATACAGGAGCGCGCTGACCCAGAGCATGGAAGGCTCCCCATCTCCCGGATGGTTTGGAGCGAGAGGGGCTGTGGGAGGGGCAGGTTGGACCCAGGATCCGTGCGCGCTGATCTACATTGAGCCCGGAGATCGCATTCATGAGTGTTCGCAACCTGGAGCACCTGCTTAAACCGACTTCAGTGGCCCTGATCGGCGCAAGCACCCAGCCCGGGTCCGTCGGCGCGGTCGTGGCGCGAAACCTGTTTCGCTCCGGGTATTCCGGACCAGTGATGCCGGTCAACCCGCACCACCAGGCCGTGGAAGGTGTGCTGGCCTATCCCGACGTTGCCAGTCTGCCGCTGACGCCAGACCTCGCCCTCGTCGCCACCCCGCCGTCAACGGTACCCGGCCTCGTCGCCGAACTGGCGGCGAGGGGTACCAAGGCGGCCGTCGTGATCACAGCCGGGTTCAACCAAGCGGCAGCAGGCGGGGCAAGCCTGCGGCAGCAGATGCTCGAGGCAGCCCGGCCGCACCTGTTGCGGATTCTCGGTCCAAACTGTCTCGGCGTCATGGTGCCAGGTATTGGTCTCAACGGCAGCTTCGCGCATCTCTCCCCGCAAGCAGGGAGCTTGGCCTTCGTAACGCAATCGGGCGCCATGGCCACAGCAGTGCTGGACTGGGCCACGGCACGCGGGATCGGGTTTTCCCATTTCGTATCCCTGGGCGATATGGCCGACGTCGATTTTGGCGATCTTCTCGACTACCTCGCCGCGGACCCCAGCACCCATGCGGTGCTGCTCTACATCGAAGCGGTGACGCATACCCGGAAGTTCATGTCGGCCGCACGGGCCTGTGCGCGGCTTAAGCCGCTGATCGTCATCAAGGCTGGCCGGCATGCGGCAGGTGCACGCGCCGCCGCCTCCCATACCGGCGCTCTTGCCGGCACGGACGCCGTCTATGACGCTGCACTCCGCCGCGCAGGAGCATTGCGCGTCTATCAGACGCACGAGTTGTTCGACGCAGCCGAAACCTTGGCCATGGCTCCTCCAGTGAGCGGCGACCGGATCGCCATTCTGGCCAATGGCGGCGGCCCAAGCGTGCTTGCGATCGATGCTCTGATTGACGCCGGCGGAAAGCCAGCGGAGCTGTCAGCGGAGACGATCGCAAGCTTGGATGCAGTCATGCCGGCCGGGTGGTCGCGCGGCAATCCAATCGACATCATCGGTGACGCGCCCGGCAGCCGCTTTGCCAGCGCACTGAAGATCCTTCTGGAGGACCAGGGATGTAGCGCCATCCTGGTGCTCAACGCTCCCACGGCCATCGCATCCGGCAGCGATGCCGCGCGTGCCGTGGTCGAGGCTGTCGGGCACAGCCGGCGCCCAGTTCTCACGAGCTGGCTCGGCGATCCGGCCGCCGCGGAGTCACGCCACCTCTTTGCGGCGCACCACATTCCAACTTACTCCACCCCGGAACAGGCGATCCGAGGCTTCATGCACATTGTGCACTATCACCGTAATCAGGAACTCTTGCTGCAAGCCCCACCCTCACTACCCGCGACCTTCTCTCCCGATACGGCATCTGCCGGCACCTTGATCCGCAACGCGTTGTCCGAAGGCCAGGCTTGGCTGTCTGAGGCTCAGGCAAAGGCACTCCTAGCCAGCTATGGCATCCCGGTCGTGCCAACCCACACTGCGCGGATGCCGGCCGAAGCCGCGCGTGCGGCTGCGGCATTCAATTCCCCGGTGGCGCTCAAGATCCTTTCCCTCGATATCACGCACAAGTCTGACATCGGCGGCGTGGTGCTGGATCTCCGGACGCCTCAGGCGGTGCAGGAAGCCGCCATTGCGATGCTTCAACGAATAGGAGAGAGGCGCCCGGATGCCAAGCTCGAGGGCTTCACGGTGCAACCCATGGTGCAGCGTCCCGGAGCCTATGAACTGATTCTCGGGATGACCGAAGACTCCCAATTCGGCCCGGTTCTCCTGTTCGGCCATGGCGGAACCGCCGTGGAGGTGATCAACGACAAGGCTTTGGCCCTGCCCCCTCTCAATATGGCTCTTGCGCACGAATTGATAGCCAGAACGCGAATCTTCGGGCTCTTGCGCGGTTTCCGAGGCAAGTCGGCCGTTGCGCTCGATCACGTTGCGCTCACTCTGGTCAAAGTCTCACAGCTCATCACCGACTGGGCGGAAATCGCTGAACTGGATATCAACCCGCTGCTTGCTGACGCGGGCGGCGTCGTCGCGCTCGACGCCCGCATCCGGCTGGCGAAAACGACCCAGCGCGGTGCAGAGCGGCTTGCCATTCGTCCCTACCCTCGTGAGCTGGAGCAGAGTCTAACGATCAGAGACGGAACCCGAGTCTTCGTCCGCCCGATACGCCCCGAGGACGGCCCGGCAGTCCAGACATTGTTCAGCAAGCTGCAGCCGGAAGACATTCGCCTCCGCTTCTTCGCACCCATGAGAACCTTGCCGATGTCGCTGGCGGCTCGGCTGACGCAGATCGACTACGATCGAGAGATGGCCCTCGCTGCCCTGGAGGATCCCCTCAGTACCAACGAGATTCTCGCCATGGCGCACATCGCTTGCGATCCTGACAACGAGCTTGCGGAGTTTGCGGTTCTGGTGCGCAGCGACATGAAGGGACGCGGCTTGGGTTATAGTTTGATGGCATGCATTATCGACCATGCCCGGCGACGTGGTGTGCGCAAGATCTTTGGAGAGATCTTACGCGAGAATCAGGTCATGCTGAAGATGTGCAGCGAATTCGGATTCACCGTGCAGGGCGAAGGCGATGAATATAATGTCCTTAGGGCGACTCTGAACTTGTGAGCGGGACAGTAGATTTACCCGGAGTCCAGCCTGAATCAGGATGGCTGGCCCACAGCGCAGGACCGTGACAAGGTAGGCTTCTACCTCCGGCCGTGTGTCGCCACGGAGACGAAGGAGAATGCGCCCTGACGCCGCCGCGCTACCAGTCCGGCGAGGCGGATCGGTCCTTGATCTCCACTGAAGACCGAGGCGCGACGGCAGGCCAATAGCAACGGGCCAAGGAGCAATCCTCGGCTCGCAACAGGCGTCACCAGCCGTGGCCCTCAGACGAACACGATCTCCAGAGGACCGGAGTTGCTGGTGTAGTTTAGCGGGCCGGTATAGTCCTGCAGAGTAATTCTGCCGCCGTCCTCGAGCGTGATCACTGTTGAACCATCCCGAACGGAGGCTTCCAGTCGGTGGGGCACGATGATAGGAAGAAAGCGGAAATCAAGCAGATCGGCCCCGTTCCCATAGTCGAGCACGACGTCGTGGCCATTTCCACTGGAGCCCAGGACGACAAAAGTGTCGGCTCCCTCACCACCTTCCAGCCGGTCATTGCCGCCCGGGAGGCCCCACCAGAGCAGATCGGCATCGCCGTAGAGAATGTCGTCGCCTGTACCACCGGACAGTTCGTCGTTCCCGCATTTCGGTGAATCACTTACACTGGTGGACACAACGGTAGCGCCATCTCCATAAAGAATGTCGTTGCCTGCATTGCCGTACAGCCTGTCGCTTCCGCCCTCAACAGACCCCTCCATGCGCCCGGCGTCGCCGTAGATCTCGTCGACTCCCCCGGATCCCAATACGGTGTCGTTTCCTCCGCGTGCTTGGTCAACCATGATACCGCCATCGCCATGGGCGTGATTCGGCGATTCGCGGGTTTCGAGAACGATGAAGTCATCGCCGCCGCGGGTACGCCCCGACATGGCGTAGGCGTCCCCCCACACCGCATCTGGCCCGCCGAGGATCACGTCATTCCCGCCACGAGCGTCGTCCGACATCATCTCGGCATCGCCGACGAGCCGTGAAACTCCGCCTCCGAAGTCGTAGAGCAGGTCGTCTCCGCCGCGCGAATGGCCGGACATTGTCCCGGCGTCGCCGTACAGCACATCATACCAGAGGGGCCCGCCGATCAGTTGGTCATCGCCACCCCGGGCGGTGCCCTCCATGGCCATGGCATCCCCATAGATCCGGTCGACGCCGTCACGGCCGTCGATATGGTCGTCTCCGCCTCGACCACAAGCGAGGGTGCCCGGCGTGTCGCCGAACAGAGTGTCGTCCCCGTCGGTTCCCGTGATCCAATCGGACCCGTATCTCTCGTGCCCTGCCATGTGAACCTCCTGCCCGGCGCCCAAGTCGGCAGGATGCGGGGAAATTCATCCTCTCAGGCTGATGCAGATCAAGGCTGACAAGGGCTGTGACGCCATTGCAGTTCACAGCCACGTCATGTGATCGTGAAGCGATAGCATCCGCAGGTCTAGAATATAGATGCCGCGAGGATGACGGGCATTCGCCTCCGAAAGGTCGGCCAATGCGGCGGAGTGTTCTCGGGCGAGATAGCGGAATACCGCTCCGGACACCTGATGCTACGACGGGCCCTGCAGTGACTCACCGACCGCCAAGTAGCCTGGGCCAGATCTGCCAGCGTCAGGGCGCAGTCCTGGCCCAACAGAACCTGGCCGACGGGCAGGCTGCCTTTGCGTCGCCGGTGCTCAGAAAGCCACCCCTGGAAATGAGGAACTCACCTGCCTCGGCTGCGTAGCCTTCCAACGCTTCGGCTTTCTCACCCTTTGCGTCGAGGACGGTCCGACCCTCCGCCTTGGCCACTGTCTGCGCATAAAGCAGCCGAGGTTGAGCTTTCTTGCACGGTGCTTGAGCCAGCGTCTGGAACGCCGCTTGCAAGCTGTCCGCCACCTTCTCGGGAAACCTGTTTTGCAGCGCCTTCGCCTCTTCAACGCCGCGACGAGCTTCACCGAATGCCTTTCGTCCCGGTTCCTCTAGCAGCCATGTCGTCTCGCAGGAGCGTGCCAGGCTGTGCGCCCTGTCCGGTGCACGACTCGCCTTCTGTCGATGCTACCTGTGCAGGACCTTCGCACCCGTGGACATACCTGTGGCGAGCTCCTACCGGGCGGGGACGAACCTAGCATTTCAGCTCGGGGGCCTGTCATGGCCCTCTTGCGGGAGGTGCGCTCGATGCCGCTGCTCGGAATGCTGTTCGCCCTCGATTGCTAGCGATGCTGCTGCTGTACTGCCGCGATCCGAGCCGTGCCATGATGCCCTTGTCGCGGGGCTCCTCGGCTCGCGGATACAGCCGCGCCCCTGCCCGGGAGTGATGAAGATGGCCAAGCCGCATCCGCCTGCCGCCGGCACTTTTTGGACAGAACCCGAGGGAAATCTGCTTAATCGCCTTTCAGCATCACCCAAGGGTCTCTCCTCGGCACAGGCGCGGAGGCGCCTCGCCATACATGGCTTGAACACCACCGTCTCAACCCTGCACCACAGCCTCGCGCGCCGTATCATGCTCCGGGCTGCGGAGCCGCTGATTGCCATTCTGCTCATCGCCGCAGCCGTCTCAGGGCTGACAGGTGATATTCCGGGCTTCCTGGTGGTGCTGGGGATCGTGGTCTTCTCGGTCACATTGGACGTGATTCAGGAAGGCCGAGCCACCGCCGCTGCACAGGCACTGCAGCAGGCAGTGGCCCTAAAGGCCACAGTGCTACGCGACGGCAAGCCCGTGCTCCTGCCTGTGGAGGAAATTGTTCCGGGCGATGTCGTGCAACTCGGCCCCGGCAACCTCGTGCCTGCCGATGGCATCATGCTCAGCGGTACCCTGGCGCAGGTGAATGAGGCCATCCTGACCGGCGAGCCATATCCGGTGAATAAGCGACCCAGTTCTACTGTCGGTGCCAATGTAGCGAAAGCCGCTTCCGGCCTTTTCGCAGGCACGGCGATGATCTCCGGCAACGCCGCTATGCTGGTTGTTTCGACTGGCGCAGCGACCCGCCTCGGCGCCATCTCCGGCGCTGTGGCGGCGCGGCGGCCGGCGCCTGCCTTCGAGCGCGGCCTGCGAAGCCTCAGCCTCCTTATCCTGCGGCTCACCGCCTTCCTCACGTTATTCATCCTATTGGCGCATCTGGCTTTCCATCGACCTCCGCTGGAGAGCTTCCTGTTTGCCGTCGCCCTCGCGGTTGGGCTGACACCGGAGCTGTTGCCGATGGTGACCACGGTCACCCTCTCGCGCGGCGCCTCACGAATGGCGAAGCGGAAGGTGATCGTGAAGCGGCTGGCCGCCATCCATGATCTTGGCGCCATGGATGTGCTCTGTACTGACAAGACTGGGACGCTGACGGAGGCCCGCATTGCCATGGTGGGCACCTTAGGGGCAGATGGGACTGCCGCGCCGCGCGCGCTCGAAATGGCTCTGGTCAACGCAGGGTTCAGCAGTGGCCCGGCTTCGACGCTAGATGCCGCTATTCTGGCGGCTGCATCAGGCGGCGCGGCGGCAGGCTGGCAGCAGCTGGGAGAGTTGCCATTCGATTTCGAGCGCCGGCGCAGTAGCGTTATTGCCCTCTCGCCCGAAGGTCGGCGCCTGCTGGTGGTGAAGGGAGCACCGGAATCGGTGCTTGGCCGCTGCTCAGCGCGAGAGGGCGGCACCTTTGACCCCGCTGCACTGCATGCCGTCCTGACGCGGCCTGAGGCGGAAGGACTGCGGCTATTGGCGGTCGCATGGCGCGAACTAAAACCGGGGGAGGAGGTCTCTGGCCCGGAGGCAGAACGGAATCTCATCTACGCGGGGGCCTGCCTCTTCTCCGATCCGCCCAAAAGCTCCGCCAGCGGCGCCATGGCCCGGCTCGCGGCCCTGGGCGTGCGGGTCAAGATCCTGTCGGGGGATGCGGCACCAGTGCTCCGCCACGTGGCCATCACGCTCGGTATGCCCGCAGGCAGCGTGCTGACTGGTGAGGAGATCGCCCGGATGTCCGATGCCGTCCTCGCAGCGCAGGTGCAACGCGTGGACCTCTTTGCGCGGCTGGCGCCGGAACAGAAGCGCCGTGTGGTCCTGGCGCTGAAGAACGCGGGCCACAGCGTCGGATTCCTGGGCGACGGCATCAATGATGCACCGGCCATCCGGGCCGCAGATGCCGGCGTGTCGGTGGAGGATGCAACAGAGGTCGCGCGTGCGGCAGCCGACCTGATCCTGCTGGAGCCGGACCTTGGCGTTCTAACGGAAGGAGTGGAGGAGGGGCGCCGCACCTATGCCAACGTCATGAAGTACGTCCGCATGGGCACCTCTTCCAATTTCGGCAACATGTTGTCCGTAGCGATTGCTTCGCTAGTAATTCCGTTCCTACCGCTGCTGCCAGCACAAATCCTGCTGAACAACTTGCTTTACGACCTTTCCGAGCTCGGCATCCCCTTTGACAGGGTGGATGAAGAGGATCTGGCCAAGCCGCATGGCTGGCACATGCGAGAGGTCCTGCGGTTCATGCTGGTACTCGGCCCGCTGTCCTCATTGTTCGACCTTGGTGCCTTCGTAATGCTGCGTTGGGCCGGCGCCGCGCCGGCCGAGTTCCGGACAGCGTGGTTCCTGGAGTCGATGGCGACGCAAATCCTAGTGATTTTCTTTATCCGGAGTGGCCGCCCGGTCTGGAAGGTCGCGCCGCCGCATCCCGTGCTGCTGGCAACCTCGCTCGGTACACTGGCCGTCGCCGTATTCCTGGCGCTTGGTCCTCTGGCACCGCTGCTGGGCTTTGCACCCGTGCCGGCGCCGCTGCTGGCCGCCATGGGTGCACTGGGCTGCTGCTATCTGGCGACCGCAGAGGGGATAAAGCGCCTTGCTGCGCCCTAGGTCCCCTGATGCCGGCCTTAATGTGAGAAGAGCACAGGCAGTGTGGCGTGGCGGAACATGCTGCGGGTAACGCCGCCGAGCACCATCTCCAGCAGACGGCCATGGCCATAGCCGCCAATCACCAGCAGGTCTGCCCCAAAATCGGAAGCAGTATCAAGAAGCACGTCCTGAGCTGCTACGCCAGACAGGGTCGTAGTGGAAGCGGAAACTGGCACTCCATGACGCGCCAGGTGGCGCGACATGTCTTCGGCCGACACGATTGCTTCCGCGCCATCCTCTGACTGTGCCGTCAGGACCTGAACGGACCTGGCCATACGCAGCAGTGGCATGGCATCGCCGATTGCGCGGGCAGCTTCCCGAGAACCATTCCAGCCTACCAGGATGCGCTCTGCCGTAAAGGCCGAACGTGGCTCTGGCGACATTAACAAGATGGGCCTCCCCGAGGCAAAGAGTACGGCCTCCGCAACTCTGGTCTCCATGCTACCGTCCGCAGGGCGGCCGAAGACGACGATGTCGGCATAGCAGGCGTGCCGCGTCACGGATTCATGAACGGGACCTTGGACTTGCCGCCATTCGCCCCTGATGTTCTCGCTGCGCAGAACTTGCTCAAAGTCCTTCTGTATACTGCCAGCCTTCTCCAATGCCGCACGCTCGCCTTCGTCCATAATTCTCTGCACGGTTGCGGGATCCATATACGCGTTGCTAGCCATCAAGAGCGGCCAGTCTAAGCTATAGACGTGGAGAGCCGTGAGATGGGCGTCATGGCGCTGCGCGAGCGAAGCCGCTGCAGTGAGCGCAGGGTTTCCTGCCCCCGGCTCTGCCAGGTGGACGAGGATATCCTTGAACGCCATGACGGTTACTCCTGCTTGCCTGATGAGCATGCTGGCCGGCGGCGGTGGCGGCATTGATACCAATCAGTTTCAAGATGCACGATCTAGCATTACTTTGGCAGGATGGTCTGAACTTAGAGAGCCAGCCTATGTTGATCCGGCAGATGTGACCGGAGTGGTGCCATAGCGGCCTTGGAGAACTGACGGGCGAACCTGGCGTCCGAACAAGTGGGGGACTGGCCGTGCGCGCCAGAGATCTGATCACCTCAACCGTTGTCACAGCAACGCCGGAGACGCAGGAGGCGCCAGTCATGGCACCCGAGGCCGACGCCAATACACTCTGGCACGCTCTTCCGCTCGAGGCAGCACTGCAGCGCCTAGACTCCAGACCATCGGGGCTGACGGCTGGCGAGGCCGCCCGGCGCCTGGCTGACCATGGCCCGAACGAATTGCCGGCCGCAAAGCCGCGGAACGCGCTGCGCCGCTTCCTGGCACAGCTCGGCAACCTTCTGATCTACGTGCTGCTGGTCGCGGCGGCCGTGACGATGCTGCTCGGCCATCCCACTGACGCCGCAATCATCTTCGGCGTGGTAGTGATTAACGCGATCGTCGGCTTCGTCCAGGAGGGGCGGGCCGAGCAGGCGCTAGAGGCCATTCGCGGCATGCTGACTCCGCATGCTTCCGTGCTGCGCGACGGAAAGCGGCTGACCGTGGACGCGGCGGACCTCGTGCCCGGGGACATGGTGCTCCTCGAGGCCGGAGACCGAGTGCCGGCGGACCTCCGCCTCAGCCATGCGCGGGGGCTGCGGATCGAGGAGGCGGCGCTCACGGGCGAATCCGTGCCGGTGGACAAGTCGGCCGAGCCCATAATCGCGGAGGTGGCGGTCGGCGACCGGACGTCTATGGCGTTCTCTGGCACGCTGGTCGCTGCCGGGCAGGGCATGGGTGTGGTCGTCGCGACCGGGGTTGCGACAGAACTGGGTCGGATCAGCGGTCTGATCGGCGGCGTGCAGCAGCTGACCACACCACTGCTACGGCAGATGGACGCCTTCGCACGGCGGCTGACCGCCATCATCCTCGGCCTCGCAGCGCTCGTCTTTGCATTCGCTTGGCTGGTGCGCGCTTATAGCGCCGAAGAGGCCTTCATGGCGGTAGTCGGCATCGCCGTGGCCGCCATCCCGGAGGGATTGCCGGCGGTACTGACAATCACGCTGGCGATCGGCGTGCGGCGGATGGCGGCGCGCAACGCCATCATCCGCCGCCTGCCCGCCGTGGAGACGCTCGGCGCAGTTTCCGTCATCTGCACGGACAAGACCGGCACGCTAACGCGCAACGAGATGACGGTTGCCACGGTGGAGAGCGCCTTCGGCCGCTTTGAGGTGACGGGGGCCGGCTACGCGCCGCAAGGCGCGGTGACACAGGCGGGCGAAGCGCCTGCTCCCGCGGCGGCATGCCTTCTCGCCGCGCTCGCGCGAAGCGCGGCGCTCTGCAATGACGCAGCACTGCGCGAGCAGCCGGACGGCGCCTGGGTGGTGTCCGGCGATCCCATGGAGGGCGCACTGCTCGCCTTCGCCGCTCGGGCGGGCGAGCCGGCGGAGGCGGTGCGGCTGCGCTTCCCCCGGCGCGATGAGATCCCCTTCGACAGCCGTCACCGCTTCATGGCGACGCTGCACGCCAGGCACGACGACGCCTTCGCCTGCGTGAAGGGCGCACCCGAGAGGCTGATCGGCATGTGCGACCGAGCGCTCGGCGCGACAGGGGATGAGCCGCTAGACGCTGCGGCTTGGCATGCCCGCGCCGAAGCGTTGGCCGCCGGCGGCATGCGCGTGATCGCCGTCGCGACCCGCGAACTGCCGCACGGCACGGAGGAGCTCTCGCCGAAGGCGGTGGAGCGTAGCCTTGTGCTACTCGGCCTGCTCGGACTGATCGACCCGCCGCGAGAGGAGGCGGTTGCCGCGGTGGCGGAGTGCCAGGCTGCCGGGATCCGGGTGAAGATGATCACTGGCGACCACGCCGCGACCGCCTCCGCAATCGCCCGCCAGGTCGGGTTGCGTAGCGCTGGCCTCGTCGTCACCGGAGCGGAGCTGGACGCTCTCAACGACGCAGCGCTGCGTGCGCGCGCAGGCGACGCGGATGTTTTCGCCCGCACCGCCCCTGAGCACAAGCTGCGCCTAGTCGAGGCGCTGCAGGCCGATGGCGCGGTGGTCGCCATGACGGGCGACGGGGTGAACGACGCCCCTGCCCTCAAGCGCGCCGATGTCGGCGTGGCGATGGGCCGCAAGGGCACCGAGGCAGCGAAGGAGGCGGCCGAGATGGTGCTGGCCGACGATGACTTCGCCACCATCGCCGCCGCTGTGCGCGAGGGGCGCACCGTCTACGATAACCTCCAGAAGGTGATCGCCTGGACGTTGCCGACGAACGGCGGCGAGGCACTATTCGTCGTTTCGGCCATCCTGCTTGGTCTCACCTTGCCGCTGACGCCGGTGCAGATCCTCTGGATCAACATGGTGACCGTAGTGACGCTCGGCTTGGTTCTCGCCTTCGAGGCGGCTGAGGTCGACATCATGCATCGCCCGCCGCGCGTTCCGGCTGAGCCGCTCCTGTCGGGTTTCCTAATCTGGCGCGTGGTACTGGTTTCCGCCCTCTTCACCGGCGCCGGCTTCGCCGTCTTCGCTTGGTCAGAGTGGCGCGGCCTGTCGCTGGAGGCAGCGCGCACAGCGGTGGTGAACGCCATCGTCGTGCTCGAGATCGCCTATCTCTTCAGCGTACGGTTCCAGGGCAGCACCTCCTTCACCTTGCGTGGTGCCCTGGGCACGCGGCCGGTGCTGATCGGCGTCGGCTCGGTGGTTCTGCTGCAGCTCGCCTTCACCTACGCCCCGCCACTGCAGGTGCTTTTCGCCTCGCGGCCGCTCGATCCGATCGCCGATGGTCTGCCGATCCTTGCTGCAGGGCTCGCCCTCATGCTGGTACTCGAGGCCGAGAAGGCGCTGCGCCGCAAGCTGGCCGCGCGGCGGGACTGACGAGACACCTGGCCGTCGAGAAGCTCGGCAACGGCGACGCAGGCTTTCAGCCAAGCTTTGTCCAGGAGCGAGAGGAGGCTTGCTCGGTCTTGCCGTCCAGCGCCCGCACTCCGCACCGGGAGAAGGCTACCTCCCGCGGGCTCAGTTCAGCACTGGTCCTACAGCGAAGAGCAGTCATCGGTGCCTCGGGCACTGGCCCTGCCGCCCGAGCCTGAACGGTAGATCCGGCGCGAAGATGCCGACCGTAAGCGAGGTTGAGCGGCCGAGCCAAGTTGATCTGACGCAAGGAATGCCGGCGCCGCCGCGCTAAACTTCGCCGGGCACGGCGCCATGGTGCCCGGCCGGAGGCCGGCCGCCGAAGGCCTGAGAGGCGGCTATGCATTTGGGAGGAGAATATGCCGGAAAACTCCATTGCTTGGTTTGAGACGCTCGGGATCGGCGACGTCCCGCAGGTCGGCGGCAAGAACGCCTCCCTCGGCGAGATGGCGCGCCGCCTGGCGGGCGAAGGCATCAGCGTACCGGACGGCTTCGCCACCACAGCCGCGGCCTATCACGAATACATCGCGGCGAACCAGCTTGAGGCCCCGCTGCGCGCGCACCTGGCCGCGCTGGAGGCCGGCCAGGCGACGCTACAGGAGACGGGCGAGGCGACCCGCCGCCTGTTCCTCGGCGGCCACTTCCCCGAGGCCTTGGCGGAGGAGATCCGCGCCGCCTATCGCGAGCTAGCCCGCCGCCGCGGCGCCGAGGTGCCCGCCGTCGCAGTCCGTAGCAGCGCCACGGCGGAGGACCTGCCGAATGCCAGCTTCGCCGGTCAGCAGGAAACGTTTCTCAACGTGCGTGGCGAGGCCGAGCTGCTCGAAGCCTGCCGTCGCTGCTACGCTTCTCTCTTCACTGACCGGGCGATCAGCTATCGCAAGGCGCAAGGCTTCGACCACCTGCAGGTGGCGCTCTCTATCGGCGTTCAGACGATGGTGCGCGCCGACCTCGCCGGCTCGGGCGTGATGTTCTCGGTGGACACTGAGACGGGCTTCCCCGGCACCGTGGTCATCAGCGCCGCCTGGGGCTTGGGCGAGACCGTGGTGCAGGGCACGGTAGACCCCGATAAGTACCTGGTCTTTAAGCCGCTGCTCAACGAAGCCCGCTTCGCCCCCATCCTGGAGCGGAGCTGCGGCGGTAAGGCGCAGAAGCTGGTCTATGCCACCGGCGGCAGCGCGCGGACGGCGCTGGCCGAGACCACCCGGCGCGAGCGCGAGGCGCTGGTGCTGAACGACGCCGAAATCCTGCAGCTCGCCCGCTGGGCGGTGACGATCGAGCGCCATTACGGCCGCCCGATGGACATGGAATGGGCCAAGGACGGCGAGACCGGCGCGCTGCACATCGTCCAGGCGCGGCCGGAAACGGTGCAGGCCCAGCGTACGCGGGAGGCGCGCCTGTGCACTTATGCGCTGAAGGACCGCAAGGTGCGGCCGCTGCTGGCGGGGGCGGCGGTGGGCGATGCCATTGCCGCCGGCGAGGCCTGTGTCATCCGCAGCGCCGGGGAGATCGAGCGTTTCCGTGACGGGGCCATCCTGGTCACCGAGGCGACCGACCCGGACTGGGTGCCGATCATGAAGCGCGCCGCCGGCATCGTCACCGACCATGGCGGCCCGACCAGCCATGCCGCCATTGTCAGCCGCGAGCTGGGCGTGCCGGCGGTGGTCGGCACCCAGCATGCCACTATGCTGCTGGGCGACGGGCAGGCGGTCACGCTCTCCTGCGCCGAGGGTGACCAAGGCCATATCTACAATGGCCGGCTGGACTTCACCGTGACGAACCTCGATCTGGAGGATCTGCCGCGCACCCGCACGGCCATGATGCTGAACCTCGCCAACCCCGCCGCCGCGCTGCGCTGGTGGCAGCTGCCGGCGGCAGGGGTGGGGCTGGCGAGGATGGAATTCATCGTCAATTCGCACATCCGCATCCATCCGATGGCGCTGGTGCGCTTCGATCAGGTGCAGGACGCCGAGGCGCGGCGGCAGATCGAGGCCATGACGCGCGGCTATCCGGACAAGGCCGAGTTCTTCGTGGACCGCCTGGCGCAGGGCATCGCCAAGCTGGCCGCACCCTTCCATCCGAACCCTGTCATTGTCCGGCTCAGCGACTTCAAGAGCAACGAATACGCCCATCTGATCGGCGGCGGGGCCTTCGAGCCGGTGGAGGAGAACCCGATGCTCGGCCTGCGCGGCGCCTCGCGCTACTACAGCGAGCGCTACCGCGAAGGCTTCGCATTGGAGTGCCGCGCGCTGCGCCGCGTGCGGGAGGAGATCGGGCTTTCCAACGTGGTGGTGATGGTGCCCTTCTGCCGCACCCCCGCCGAGGCCGACCGCGTGCTCGCCGAGATGGCGCGGCACGGGCTGGAACGGGGGAGGGAGGGGCTACGCGTCTATGTCATGTGCGAGATCCCCTCGAACGTCATCCTGGCCGAGGAGTTCGCCCGCCGGTTCGACGGCTTCTCGATCGGCTCCAATGACCTGACCCAGCTTGTCCTCGGCGTGGATCGCGATTCGGCGGAGCTGCGCGACCTGTTCGACGAGCGGGACGAAGCGGTGAAGCGGATGATCGCCGATGTCATCGCGCGCGCCCATGCCTGCCGCGCGTCCGTGGGCATCTGCGGCGAGGCGCCGAGCAACCACCCTGATTTTGCTGAGTTTCTAGTCGAGCAAGGGATTGATTCCATTTCGCTCAACCCTGACAGCTTTGTCGGGACAGTACGGCACGTGGCGGAGACCGAGATCCGTTTGGACCGATCGCTCGGCCGCGCCGGTTCAGCTGAGAGGGATTCATAAGCACCAGCCGATGTTCTGATCCCTTCGCCCGGACCTCGCCTCCACGGTGAAGTGGCGGCCCGGTGCTGCTGGTCCGACCAAGGTTTGCGGAGTCCAGGGCGGTCCCTGTTTCCCGATGAAGATACTGGGAAGCAGAGCATTCACGGGCGCCACAGATCAGCACAAGGCACCTTGGTATCACAGGACGTCGCGGACTGAAGGAGGGTGCTCGATAAGATCGCGGTGGAGCACATTCGACGGGCAAGCGAGTGGCGCGGTGCAGAGCGGACGCAGCCGAGCGCCGCCTTCTTGCACCTGATCGCCGACTACGTCGGCTGGGCGCAGGCGCCGGCGTGTGAAGGTTCGCCAGTCGAGGCGCGCCAGCGCTTGGTGAAGGTGGAGTCCCTGGCGATCGTCGTAGTCGAGATGCTGGATGAGGGCGGCAGCGGACGCGCCCCGGCCCGCACCATTCGGCGAAGGAGGGCAGGGCGCCGGACAAGAGCCCCACGCCGCGGAGCAAGGAATTGAGGTGGGAGTCACTTCCGCCTTCAGCGGCGACCGCCGATGTTCGGCAGATGCAGCGCTGGAGGACCAAAGGCGGTCCTGGATTTATGGACAAAGCCTTCTTGCGGCACGGTGAACAGCGCAGCGAGTCCGGCACCGGCGAGGAGGGAGTCATGCGTTGTAAGGTTGTGCTGCTGCTGGGTGTGAGTCTTGGCGCAGGGCATGCAGCGGTGGCTGCGGAAACCCAACGGGGCGATCCGGCTGAAGGCGCGCGACTGGCTGACCGCTGGTGCAGCAATTGTCACATGATCGGTCTCGACACGCCGACGCAGGCTGACGATGCGGCGCCGTCCTTTGCCAGTGTCGCGCGCCAGCCGGGCATCACGGCCATGTCGCTGCGCACCTCCCTGCAGACGCCGCACAGCCCCATGCCTGACCACGGGCTAAGCAATGCAGAGTTGGACAACATTGTTGCCTATATCCTCGCCCTTGAAGGGCGGTAGCGAGGCCCGGTATCGAAGCAGCCCGCCACTTGAAGCGCCAGGACTCACGGCGTCAGTACTAGCGCGCCCGCGACATCCCCGGCCCGCAGGCGAGCAAGCGCGCGGTTGGCCTCGCTCAGTGGCAGGGTTTCGATCGTGGTCTGCACCGGCACCTTCGGGGCCAGGGCGAGGAACTCCGTGCCGTCATGGCGGGTGAGGTTTGCCACCGAGCGGACGCAGCGTTCCTGCCAGAGGATCTCATAAGGGAAGGCAGGGATCTCGCTCATATGGATGCCGGCGCAGACGACGGTGCCGCCGCGCTCGACGGCGCGCAGCGCCGCTGGCACCAAGGCCCCGACCGGCGCAAAGAGGATGGCGGCATCCAGCGGCTCCGGTGCTGGCGCGTCCGAAGGGCCCGCCCAGGTCGCGCCTTGCTGCAGGGCGAAATCCGCCGCGCGTCGGTCGCCAGGCCGGACAAAGGCGAAGACCTGGCGGTCCTCATGGACCGCGACCTGCGTTACGATATGCGCGGCGGCGCCGAAGCCGTAGATGCCAAGGCGTCGGGCATTTCCCGCCATGCGCAGAGCGCGGTAGCCGATCAGCCCTGCGCAGAGCAACGGAGCGGCCTCGGCATCGTCATAGGCATCTGGCAGGGCGAAGCAGAAGCGCTCATCCGCCACTGTCAGTTCGGCATAGCCGCCGTCGATCTGGTGTCCGGTGAAGCGGGCTTCAGGACAGAGATTCTCACGGCCCGAGCGGCAGAAGCAACAGGTGCCGCAAGCAAATCCCAGCCAGGGAATGCCCACTCGATCCCCGACGCGAAAGCGGGAAGTGCCTGGCCCAGCCACTTCCACCCGTCCGACGATCTCGTGCCCGGGGATGATGGGTATCTTCGTGCCAGGCAGCTCGCTATCAACCACATGCAGGTCTGTGCGGCAGACGGCGCACGCGGAAACCCGGATCAGCAACTGTCCTGGTCCTGCATAGGGATCACCCACCGCGGCGCAGCGCAGCATTGTTCCGGGGCAGTCCAGTACGAAGGCGCGCATGACAGACTCCTGGCTGTATGCAGAAAGAGCAGCTTCATCGCAGTCCGGCCTAGGCCCCACTCTTAGCGCCGCCGGTGCTGCCGCAGATGCTTGGCCTCCTCGGACAGAGGCGCTGCGGCGAGGTCCTTATCATGTGTGCGGCGCAGTGCTATTCTAGCTTTCACCCTTGGTACGGCGCGCAGCTTGCCGAGAAAGCCCCGGGGCGCAATCACGTAGAGCCTTTTGTGCCGGCTGGCCCTTGCCACGCTTTTGAGCCTCCCGGCGTGGCCCTAAACGAAGCAAACCTCCGCCGCGTCATGCAAATCCGGACTTGGTTCGATTGAATGGCGCGTTATGCCGACGCTCTCATAGCTGCGAGCAGAATGATCCGACCCGAGTTCCCGAGGCGGCGCAGTGCGCCCCGTGAAGATGCCGGCGAGCCGGTTGTCTTCGGCGACCACCAGCACCGCGCCGGTGCGCCGTTTGTGCATCGCCGTACAGGCCTTGGTGACTGTGGCCTCCGGCTGCATCATCAGCGGCTTCTGGTCTCGGATGATTTCATCCATCTTACGCTCGCGCATGGCAGCTCTCTCACATCTCCCGCCGTTAGCATGCGGCAGCTAGAATGGCACTGATATAGCGCACGCTGATCTTCTCTGACCGGACCAACTGATGTGGATCAAGGTCAGGAGGAAGAAAGGTGGCGCAGGCTCCTGCGCTGGCGGGCGGCGCGGTGGCCCACCCGCGCTTGCAAGCAGGTGACACCATGCAGGAGTATACTCCCAAGCACGTGCTCGGAAGCTATGAGGCGGAACTTGACCGGCTGCGGCAACTCGCCCGGCAAATGGGGGAACTGGCGGGACGTCAGATCGAGGCGGCCAGTGCCGCGCTCGCCGCCTAGGACGCGAAGGGCGCACGCGAGGTGGTGCAGCGGGACGCCAGCCTGGACCGCTTGGAGCATGATATCGACATCTTTTGTTTGCGCCTCCTGGCTCTGCGCCAGCCCCTCGCGGCCGATCTGCGGCTGATTGTTGCGATACTCAAGGTAAGCCATGATCTCGAGCGCGCCGGCGACTATGCGGCAGATGTGGCCAAGCGCAGCATCATCCTCTCTGCGGCGCCACAGGTCGACAGCCTGGATGCGCTGCGTGACATGGCCGATCTGGTCCGACGCAACCTAGTGCACGCCGTCAACGCCCTGCTGATGGCAGACGCGACCTCCGCCTGGGAAGGCTGTCAGGCCGATGTGGCGGTGGACCGCCTCTATAGCCGCGCCTTTCATGAAACTCTGGCGCGAATGGGGAAGGATCGGAGCAGTCCTGTCACCACCGCCCACATGCTGTTCGTCGCACGCAACCTGGAGCGGATCGGCGATCATGCTGCCAACGTGGCAGAGATGGCCTACTATGCCGCCCGGGGCGAGAACATTCCCACCCTGCGCCCGGAAGTGGATGACGCCACGGAAGCGCATGACAACTCATCCGGGTAGGCAGCATGCCTGAGGGACAGGCGGGCCCGCCTCCAGGCCAGGTGGATGGTGGCAACCGAGGCGGCCGTTGGCATAGTGGGCTGTTGGTCCTGCCATGGCCACGGCTGCTGCTGCTCAGTTGGGTCCTGCTGGGTTTGGCCGGCGGCGCGGTCTGCCTTGCCCTGGAGCGGTCCGGGCCGGCGCGGTGGCTGTGGATCGCTGCGGCGCTGCCGGTAGGCTTGCATGTCGCGGGCAGCCTGCTGCGCTCGCTGCGAGGCGGGAGGCTCGGCGTCGATGTCGTGGCGCTAGCGGCTATCGCCGGCGCCATCACTCTGGATGAAGTGGCGACCGCGGCGGTGATCGCCCTTATGGTCGCTGGTGGCGAGGCGCTGGAAGCTTGGGCTGGGGAGCGTGCGACGCGAGCGCTCACCGACCTGGTCGCCCGCGCGCCGCGCCATGCCGCACGGATCAGTGCCGCAGCCATTGAGGAGATCGACGTCTCCGAGATCCGCCCCGGCGACCTGCTGCTGATCCGGCCGGGTGACACGATCCCTGCCGATGGCACGCTGGTGGACGCCGCTGCCACGCTCAACCAGAGTG
>Ga0180216_1000897_pt1 | contig 28325 bp, 17 predicted proteins | sample eDN3rd37CBELigMG_FD_128879 | JGI IMG/M metagenome (GOLD analysis project Ga0180216, IMG submission 128879) | Enriched Miracle-Growth compost microbial communities from Emeryville, California, USA - eDNA 3rd pass 37_C BE-Lig MG (version 2)... ... | reverse complement strand
GGCAGTGACGGCCCCAGCGAAGAAGAAATCGCCCTGTTGGCCGCTTGGATCGACGCGGGCGCCAAGGGCCCCCAAGGCGCCGAACCGCCGCCGCTGTTGTTGACGCCAAAGTTGCCGTCGGCCGCGGAAATTGAGCCCATCACGGCCCTGGCGTTGAGCGATGACGGCCGGCTTTTGGCCGTGGGCCGTTTCAAAACGGTGGAATTGAGAGATGCCCAAAGCCAGAAGCTGCTTCACAAGCTTTCCGGCGCCGATGGCAAGGTCAATCGCCTGGCGTTCACGGATGGCGGCAAGCAGTTGATTGCCGCCTCAGGCATCAGCGGGTTGTACGGTCAGGCGTGCACTTGGAACACGGCCGATGGCAAGCTGGTGCGGCAGATCAAAGGCCATCGCGACATCTTGTATGCGGCCGTGCCAAGTCCCGATGGCAAGCTCTTGGCCACCGCAGGCTACGACCGCCGCATTCATCTCTGGAACATCGGTGACGGCAGCCCTGTCCATACGTTGGAAGGGCACAATGGCGCCGTGTTCGATCTGGCGTTCAGCCCCGACGGCAAGATCCTGGCCAGCGCCAGTGCCGATCAAACGGTCAAACTGTGGCACGTTGCCACCGGTCAGCGGCTGGACACGCTGAGCCAGCCGCTCAAAGAACAGTTCGCCACGTTGTTCAGCCCAAGTGGCGATACCGTTCTGGCGGCCGGAGCCGATAACCGCATCCGCGTGTGGCGGCTGGTTTCGCGCGAGCGGCCGCGGATCAATCCGCTGTTGATTGCCCGTTTCGCTCACGAAGGCCCGATCACGCACTTGGCCTGGGCACAGAACGGCAAAACGCTGGTCACAGTGTCCGAAGATCGCAGCATCAAGCTGTGGGAAACCGCCGGCTACACGCAAACCCACGTCTTTGAGAACCAGCCCGACGTGGTCGCCGCGATTGCCACTTCGCCGCGCGGCGATGTCTTGGCCGTGGGCCGGATGAACGGTTCGCTCGAATTGCTGCGGCTGCCAAGTGTCGCACCGGCAAGCCCAGCGACGGTTGCGGCATCTTCCACGGCGGCGGCAAGTGCCACGCCGATGCCGGCAGAAACGGTCGCCGCCAAGCCTGCGGAAACCCCGGAACGCGAGCCCAACAACACACCGCAGAATGCGCAGCCAGTGACCGCTCCGGTCACGATCAAGGGCCTGATTGGTCCGGCGACGACGGGCGATGCCCCGCCGGATGCCGATCTGTTCCGCTTTTCGGCCAAGGCGGGCGAGCAATGGGTGATCGAGGTCAACGCCGCCCGCAGCGGCTCCAAGCTCGACTCCAAGGTGGAAGTGCTCACTGCCGCCGGCGAACCAATCGTGCGGGTCAAGCTCCAGGCGGTCCGAGATTCGTACTTCACTTTCCGCGGCAAGGACTCGGATATCAGCGACGACTTCCGCGTCCACAACTGGGAAGAAATGGAGCTCAACGAGTTCCTGTATGCCGATGGCGAAGTGGTCAAGCTGTGGATGTATCCACGCGGGCCGGACTCTGGCTTCAAGGTGTATCCCGGCAGCGGCAAACGCCAGACGTACTTTGATACCTCGGCGACCAGCCATGCCCTGCATGCGCCGTGCTACATCGTGCGGCCATTGGCTCCCGATGCCGAGCCGGTTCCCAACGGCCTGCCGGTGTTCCCGATCTATTTCGAGAACGACGACGACAGCTCTCGCCGCTTCGGCAGCGACTCACGGCTGACGTTCACTGCGCCCCGTAATGGCGAATACCTGATCCGCATTACGGACGTGCGGGGATTCGCGGGCGACGACTACACTTACCAGCTCACGATTCGCCCCAGAAGGCCAGACTTTCGGGTAACGCTGGCCGAAACCAAGCTCGCGGTGCCCGCTGGCGGCGGCCGTGAGTTCACCATTCGCGCGCAGCGCCTGGACGACTTTGAAGGCGAAATCCGCGTCGACCTCACCGGGCTGCCGCCGGGCTTCACGGCGACCACGCCGGTGGTGATCGAGCCGGGGCAGATCGACGCCATGGGCATCATCTCGGCGGCGGCCGACGCCCCCGAGCCCGACAGTAAAGCCTTGGCGGACATTAAGGTCACCGCCTCGGCAACGATCGCCGGCCATGAAGTCACGCAAGCCGTGAAGGGGTTTACAGAGCTCAAGCTCGGGCCGCCGCCCAAGCTGCGCGTGACGCTTCTGCCCGACGACAATGCGGTCGCAGGCAGTTCGTCGGTCGACGATCAGGGCCGCTTGGCCGAATTGGTGGTGACGCCCGGCCAAACCATCACGGCCAAGGTACAGGTCGACCGTGGCGACTTTGGCGAGCGGATCAGTTTTGGCGGCACCGACTCCGGCCGGAATCTGCCGCACGGTGTTTATGTCGATAACATCGGGCTCAACGGTTTGCTGATCCCCGAAGGTCAAAGCGAACGCACCTTCTTCATCACTGCCGCTCCGATTGCGGAGCCAACGCGGCGACTGTTTCACCTGAAAGCCCAAGTTGAAGGCGGCGTCGTATCGCAACCGGTTTGGCTGCGGGTACAGGCCGCGGACAAGCCTAGCACCCCCTAACCTCGAGGGGCCGTTGGCCTATTGGGAACGCTGGGCCGGCCCCTCCCCTGCGACTGCCAGCATCGATATATTCGGGCGTTTGCTGGCTAGCACCGCCGGACCATTTCAACGCCAGTTGGGGGGCCAGCCCGGCTTGACCCCTAGCTTAGCCCCACTTAGACTTTTCACTGGCAAGCTGTTGCAAGCTATTGGTTGCTTGCCGGCACGGTCGCGCAACCATCTTCCACTGCTACTGCGGAGGGGGGGCGGCCGCCTGAGCTATTGGTTCGTTGACAGACCTCCGATCGTTTTTTGAAGGCTACCGGTAGTGAAACGTGCCCTGATCAGCGACGTCCACGGCAACCTCGAAAGCCTGCAGGCCGTCCTGGAGGATATCAAGGGCCAAGGGATCACCGAGATTTACTGCCTGGGCGATATCGTTGGCTACGGCCCTAATCCCAACGAATGCGTCGACCTGGTGATGAAGCACTGCAAGGTCTGCATCCTGGGCAACCACGATCAGGGCGCCTTATTCGATCCCGAAGGGTTCAACTCGGTCGCCGAACAAGCCATTTTCTGGACACGCGAACAGCTTGAGCGTTCCAACGGCAATGCCGCGGCCGCCCAGCGCCGCTGCGACTTCCTGGGCGAGTTGCGTCGCAACCATCGTGAGGACGATCTGCTGTTCGTACACGGCTCGGCGCGCAAGCCGCTGAGTGAGTATGTCTTCCCCGAAGACATCTATCACACCAAGAAGATCGAAACGATCTTCTCGTACATCCCCAAGTACTGCTTCCAGGGACACACCCACGTACCGGGCGTGTTCACCGATCGCCCCAGCTTCTCCAGCCCTGAAGAGCTCGATCACCAATACAAGCTGGGCGACAACAAGGTAATGATCAACGTGGGCTCGGTGGGGCAGCCGCGCGATGGCGATCCACGCGCGTGCTACGTGGTTCTCGAAGACGACGTGGTGCACTTCCACCGCGTGAAGTACGACGTGGAAACCACGATCAAGAAGATCTACGAGATCCCCGAACTGCACAACTCGCTGGGTGACCGGCTCCGCGAAGGCCACTAACGCCGCGGCTCACGCCGGTTTCGTTCTCCCCTGCCCTTTCCGGCTTGGTGTCCCAGGCACTACCGTGTCGTGCGCCGGGACAGTAGCTCCAGCAGGGTTGCTTTATTGGCGTCGGCCACCTTGATGAAGATCTGCGTCACGCCGAACCCAGAGTAGCCGTTAACGCGGATGCCGCCTTTTACTTCGCCCTGTACTTTGATGTGGCCCGGTGGGTAGGCATGCCGGCAGGCCTCGCTGCGACCGATGATCAGCCGCTCGACGATCTCGTGCGACTCCAGCCAACGGATCTCGGTCTTTAGGCTCTTATCGAGCGAAGTGTGCCGGCCTCGCTTGCTCACCGAAGGCTGCTCCTGCCCGCTGCGGCGTAGGTGGTTTGGCGTTTCTCCAGGGGGCATTCTAGCGGCGGGCCCGGTTGGCAAGTAGACCGCTCGACGGCGCTATGGGGGCCGAGGAAGCCACCTGCCGGGGCACATTGTCGCGGCCAACGGCGGCGCAGCATTCCCAATCATGCGCCCATCGCAGAGATTGCCGTCCGATGGTACCTTAGCTGCCATGCCAGTTGGACGCAGGCCCCCCCGGTGCATTGCCAGCCGTCCTCACATGCTCCTTGGAAGTTGAATGATGGCAGAAGCCTCTGACCGATTGCGAAAAATCGCCGTCGCCGCGGCCGACATGGTTTCCGACGGCCAGGTTGTCGGACTGGGTACCGGCCGTGCGGCCACCGCGTTTATTCACGCCTTGGCCGAGCGGGTACGGCAGGGGCTGACGATTCGCGGCGTGCCCACCAGCGTCGAGTCGGCCGAGCTGGCACAGCAGTTGGGCATCCCGCTCACCACCCTGGAAGAAGTCGGCCAGCTCGACATTGACGTGGACGGCGCCGACGAAGTAGACCCGGCCGGCAACCTCATCAAAGGTTGGGGCGGCGCCTTGGTGCGTGAGCGGATCGTGGCCGCTTCCGCCGACCGGCTGGTTATCGTGGTGGGCGCGGAGAAGCTGGTGCCTGTCCTGGGGACTCGGGGCCGGTTGCCCGTCGAGGTGGTTCCCTTTGGGCTGCCGCTGGTGAGCCGCCGTCTGGAGGCCTTGGGCTGCCCAGCCGAGCCCCGCATGCAAGACGGCAAGCTGTGGCTTTCGGACAACGGCAACGCCATCCTTGATTGCCGGGTAACTGCCCTGGAAGATCCGCAGCAGCTGGAACAGCAGATCATTAACATCCCCGGCGTGGTCGGAACCGGCCTGTTCCTGGGGATGACCGATACCGTATTGATTCAGGACGGCGACGAAGTCGTTGTCCGCAAGGTGCGCAGTAGCGCGTCCGCCTGAAAATGCCTGGTGATGCATCCGCCGCGTGATCGCAAGAAGCAGGTCTCTCGGCGTCACGCCAGGCAAGATGCCAAGCACGCCCCACCTGATTGTTAGCTGTCGATTCCCGCTTACCAATGGGCCATCGCCTGGGCGGCGAGGCTACACACAACCACAGGAAACCCATGACAGCGGTTCCTACTCCCTCCCCGGTTGTTCCGTTCACGCCCGACTATCGGGCGTCGGGCGTGTTGCTGCATATCACGTCGCTGCCCTCTCCGTATGGGATCGGCGACTTTGGCCCCACCGCGTACCGCTGGATTGATTGGCTGGCCCGAGCCGGGCAGGCATGGTGGCAACTGTTGCCGCTGGGAACCACGGGGCTGGGCAACTCGCCATACCAGTCGCGTTCGACGTTCGCCCTGAACCCGTTTCTGGTCAGCCCCGACTTGATGATTGAGGACGGTCTGCTGACCCCCGCCGATTTGCCGGAGCTGCACCTTTCGCCGGTCAATGTCGAGTACGATGCCGTCCGGCTGCTGAAGCACAACCTGTTGCAATTGGCGTGGGAGCGGTTCGTCAGTGGCCAGGCAGCCCACCTGCGGGAAGAATACGAACGGTTCTGCGTCGAGCAAGCGCACTGGCTCGACGATTACGTCCTGTTCGAAGCCCTCAAGGTTGCCTACCACGACGCCTATTACCTGGATTGGCCACACGAGCTGGTGGCGCGCGATTCATCGGCGCTCGCCCAGGCAAGGCTCGAACTGGCCGAACTGATCGACCGCTTCCGCTTCGAGCAGTTCTTGCTGTTCCGGCAACTGGCAGCGCTGCGCCGCTATGCCAACGAACGGCACGTGCAATTGATGGGCGATTTGCCCTTTTTCATCTCCGCCGACTCGGCCGATGTATGGTCGCACCCCGAGTTGTTCCTGTTGGACGAGCACCAGCATCCGCGCGTGGTGGGCGGTGTTCCGCCCGACTACTTCAGCGCCGATGGGCAGCTCTGGGGGAACCCCGTCTACGACTGGGAAGTGCTGCGGCGGACCGGCTACCGGTGGTGGATCGATCGCCTGCGGGCATTGCTGGCCCAGGTCGACGTGCTGCGGTTGGACCACTTCCGCGGCTTCGCAGCGGCGTGGCATATTCCGGCCGGTTCGCCGACCGCCCGCACCGGGCACTGGGAGCCGGGGCCAAGCGATGACTTCTTCAATGTCGTACGCGAGGCACTCGGCGGACTGCCGTTCGTGGCCGAAGACCTCGGCATGATCACCGACGACGTGCGCGAGCTGCGCAAGCAGTTCGACCTGCCAGGCATGCTGGTGCTGCAATTCGCGTTCGATGGCGATCCGCAAAACCCCTTCTTGCCAGCCAACTACGTGCACAACGCCGTGGTGTATACCGGCACGCACGATAACAACACCACGCGTGGCTGGTACGACACGCTCACGCATGGCGAGCGCGAGATGGTCTGGCAGATGCTCCAGTGCGAGCCGGTTCTGCCTGAGGAAGTTGCCTGGAAGTTCATTCGCCAGGCCTGGGAGTCGAAAGCCGCTTTGGCGATCGCGCCGCTGCAAGATGTGATGAATCTCGGCTCAGAAGCCCGAATGAACATTCCCGGTCTGGCCGACGGCAACTGGAACTGGCGTTTCACCTGGGAAATGCTTGAAGACCAGATGCAGGAGCATCTGCGGAACCTGACGGCCGAGACAGGCCGGCTCGCCAAGCAGCCCTCCTCGCCGTAGCGCCGCCGCTCGCGGTTACAGCGAGGAAGCCGTCGCCGATTGGCCTTGGTGTTCCAGGGCTTCTTGCAGGCTTTCTTCCTCGGTCTTGGGAGCCGGCAATCGGTAAAGCCAATACAGTAGCAGCACCGAGCCCACAGCCCCGATAACCGTTGCCGGCCAGCGGAGCATCGGCTCGCCAGCAGCCGACACATCGAATAGCAGCCGCAACAAACTGTTGTTTTCGATCACACTGGCGTTCAACCGCGACATCGCCACCAACAGCCCATTGTGGGTCAGGTGGAACGCGATGGCCGGGAACAGGCTGCCGGTCTGCACGGCTATAAAACCCAGCACCAACCCGGTGACGGTAGCCATGATCTGCTGCTGTGCGATCGTATGCGTCAGGCCAAAGAACAAGCTGGCCAGCAGGATCGCCAGCCACTTGCGGCCCAGGTGGCGCAGGCCCGAGAGGATGAAGCCGCGGAATGCCAATTCTTCGCACACCGCCGGCACGACGGCGAAGAGCAGCAATGTCGTCCAGAAGCCCGGCAATTGGCCGACCAGTTGTTGGAACGCTTGCTCCACCGCCTGCGGAATCGGGTACATCTGCTGCACGGCGGCGCCCAAGACCTGCGCCACCGGGTTATAGCACACGGCCAGCAACACCACGGCTGGCACGGACCACGCAGCCGGACGTTTCAGCAGCAGTGTTTCTCGCGGCGAACGCGTGAACAGGATCGTCATCAGCAGGGCCGGAAACACAATCGCCACCAACTGCGGCACCAATACCTGCATCAGCGGATCAACCCGTTCGGGGCTGATCGCCAGCCCAAAGAAGAACCGCAGGATCAAAATGAGCACGCCGCACATCAGGGCGGCCGGCACGGTCGGCGTCAACTCGCGATCGCGGCGCAAGTGGCGGAGCCAGGCCCCCAGTTCAAACCGTTCGCTTTCGCGGAACAGCACCGCTTCCTTGTTGAACTGGTCGACGGCCCAGCGCATCGCTAGCCAGCAGCAAGCGATCGTGACCATCACCACCGGACCAAAGTAGCGGAAGGCTTCCAGGTAATCGCCTTCGATGGCCGCCCGGAGCAGCAGCACGATGCCGGTCACGGGGATCAAGCTGTTACCCAGCGTCAGTTCAAAGCTGGGCGAAAGCGGCAGCGCCACCAGCGGCAGCGTGATCAGAAACAGCGGCATCAGATAGTACTGCCCTTCCTTGGTGCTCCGCGCAAAGGCGGCCAAGGCCAGGCACAGCGCGCTGAACAGGGCCGATACCGGCACCATCGCCAGGAACATCCAGACGAACGACAGCGCCGGCGGCGGCCCAAGATTGGGCACTCGGCTCAGCAGAAACATACCGGTCGCCCCCAGCGCCGCCAGGTTCAGAATCACAGTGCCGATGCTAAAGGCCATGATCGTCAGCAGCTTGCCCCAGACGATCTCGCTGCGCTCGGCTGGGCTGGTGAGCAGCGTTTCGAGCGTGCCGCGTTCCTTTTCACCGGCGCACAAGTCCACGGCCGGATAGAAGGCCCCGGTCAACGACCAGATCAGCAGCACAAACGGAAACAGCATCGACCATACGGCCGCGTGCCGGTTCCGGCGATCGGCCACGTCCTGGTCTTCGCCGTGCTCGATGTCAAACGGCTTCATCTCGCGGGGGGAGATGCCAAACGCCTGCAGATTCGACTGCACGATGGATTCACGCCACTTGCGGACCACTTGCAGCACGCGGCTCCGGGCAATTTCCGATTTCTTCTTGGCCGTGTTATGCCACACCTGAATGTCAGGAGCCTGCGATTGCGATACCGACGGCCCATCGTCCTCGGGCCGCTGCATCGTCATCGGGTGCAATTGACGCATCCGGGTTTTGAAGCCCGGTGGAATGACGACCACGGCCTGGTAGGTGCCGTCCTTGAGCCACTGCCGGGCCAATTCGTGCCGTGTTTCCAGCGAGCCAAGAATCCAGGGAGAAGCACCGGTCCCTAAGGCCGCACCCAGTACCGGATCGGGAGCGGCCGAAAGCATGGCAACGTGTAGCAGTTCGGTCTTGTCGTCTTCGTCGAACAGCGCCGGGTTGAACCGCCAACGGGCTTCGTCCTCGGTTCCCTGGCGATCAGCCGTTCGGGCGATGTTATCATCCGGCAAGTCTTCTACCCGCACCGTGAGCGGCGGAATCGCTTGCAATTCATCGCTGACAGCGGCCGCCGCGGTTCCGCCCACCATGCCGACTTCCGTACGAGGCGTTCGCAGGGGCAATTCCTCGGCCCCCAGCACTAGCACGCGTGTGGGATGCTCCTGGGTGAACTGCATCAACTGGAACATGCTCATGCCCATGAACGGGTAGAGCAGCACCGGAAGCACGAAGATCATGAACAGCGTGCGGCGGTCGCGAAGCTGGTCGCGAATCTCACGGTTGAGGATCAGCAGAACGTTCGACCAGTTCATGGCGATTGAGCTTCAGAGGGGATGTACGTTGTGAGTGGCCGGATGCCGCAGGCTCGATTCGTCGTTGCTGCAGGAACTTGGCGGGCTCTGGCTGCCTATGAGGCCGTGCCGTGCCGGCTTTTGTGCCCTGCGTCACGTTCCCAGGAATCGCCGCGGCTATCTCGGCTCCTTGGCGGTGCGGCGCGTCGTTCACTGCGCCGTTTCGGCCGGGTTTTGTGCCGTTCGGGCGGCGATCAATTGGTAGAACAGTTCTTCCAGGTCGTTCTGCTGATGCTCACGCTGAATCTCACCGAGCGGCCCTTCGAGCAGCACTTGCCCATCGTGAATGATCGCGATCCGGTCGCAGAGCTTCTCGGCCTCGCGCATGATATGGGTGGAGTAGATGATGCACTTGCCCATGTCGCGCAGTTCGGCGACGGTGCGCAATAACGCCCGCGCGACCAGCACATCGAGCCCCGAGGTCGCTTCGTCGAAGATCAGGACCGGCGGGTCGTGAACGATGGCTCGGGCAATCGAAACCTTTTGCTTCATGCCGGTCGACATCTTCGCGCCCAGGCGGTCGCGAATGTCGTTCATCTTCAACCGCTCGAAGATGCTTTCCATGCGGTCGCGAAGCTGGTCATCTTTGAGGCCGTACAGCCGGCCGAAGTAAGCGACCATCTCCCAGGCGGTCATGCGGTCATAGACGCCGGTGTTGGCGGAGACAAAGCCGATCTGATGCCGCACCAGCGAGGGCTGAGTGACCACGTCGTAACCGTTCACCGTGGCGGTGCCGCTGGTGGGCCGGAGCACGGTGCTGAGAATCCGCATGGCCGTCGTTTTGCCGGCCCCATTGGGGCCCAGCAGTCCGAACACTTCGCCAGCCCGGGCGTCGAACGAGATCCCCCGCAGGGCCATGAACTTGCCACGGCGGAGATCGTCGTAGCTTTTGGTCAAATCGCGGACATGGATCATCGCCGGGGACCTGGAGGGACGAATATGGCACGCTGGAACCACGGCTGCGGAAGCGGCCGCCGGCCTGTCATCATATCGAATGGTAGGTGTGGCTCCCACCGCGTCCCCCCCTTTCCCATGGAGTGCGTGGCTCGACCGCTGGCGCAAGCGGACAAACACTGCGGGCTGGGAACGCTGTACGCCGGATACGGTTTGCAGGGAGGCCAGGCGGGCGGCGTGGCCCCTCGATCGAACCATACGGGGAGCGATCCGCTCCGCGGGGAGGAACCAGATGCAAACAGCAGGCCGAAAATCGGCGCCGCGATTAGCCGGACAGCACCGGCAGCGAGAGCGAACCGTTGGCCACCGGAGCTTCAGGCGGCTCATCTAGCAGTTCGTAAAAGACGTTACGTCGACGCGGCACGTATCCGCAGGCCCGAATTGCCCCGCGAATATCTTCCAAACTCAGGTGGTGTACGGTGCCTGCCGCCGACACGACGTTTTCTTCAATCATCAAACTGCCCATGTCGTTGGCGCCAAAAAGCAACGCCAGGTGCCCGATCTTCTGCCCTTGGGTGACCCAACTGCTTTGGATGTTGGGGATATTGTCCAGATAGAGCCGGGACACGGCCTGGGTGCGCAGGTACTCAAATGACCCGGCCGGGGGGACATGGGCCATGGCATCGCTGCCGGCCTGGTAGGTCCAGCAGATGAACGCGGTAAAGCCGCCGGTTTCGTCCTGCAACTGGCGGATCCGCTCCAGGTGCTCAATCCGGTCGGCCAGCGTTTCCACGTGGCCAAACATCATCGTGGCCGAGCCTTTGCCGCCCAGGCTGTGCCATACCCGGCAGGCTTCGAGCCAGTCGTCAGTCATGCATTTGCCGCGGGTAATCTGCCGGCGGACACGGTCGACGAGGATTTCCGCCCCACCGCCGGGTAGACTGCCCAGGCCGGCGTCGCGCAACCGCTGGGCGATCTCCACCAGCGGCATCTTGAAAACCTTGGTGAAGGCGTGGAACTCGGCCGGGCTGAACCCGTGAATGTTCACCTGCGGGAACTGCCGTTTGATGTCGCGCAGCAGTTCCTCGTACCACTCGATCGGCAGTTTGGGGTGGAAGCCGCCTTGCATCAGGATCTGATCGCCGCCCAGGTCGACCGTTTCCTGGATCTTCTGCATCAGCACGTCGCGGTCGATCACGTACGCGTCTTCGTCGTTGAGCTTGCGATAGAACGCGCAGAAATCGCAGACCGCACTACACACGTTGGTGTAGTTGATGTTCCGGTCGATGTTGTAGGTGCGATAGTCCTCGGGGTGCAGACGCCGGCAGACGGCATCGGCCGCGCGGCCCAAGCTCAGCAGGTCCGCTTGCTCCAGCAGGAGCAAACCTTCTTCGGGCGTCAGACGTTCGCCGGCAACCGCCTTATCAAGCAGGCTCGCAATTCGAGTAGTACCCAACTTCCACTCCTTCCGGAATCAATTGCAACGCAGCCGCTCGGCGGTAGAACAGCTCCAGCCCCTGCTGCTCGCGGGGGCCCAAGTAGAAATACAGGTTGTCGCGAAGGTACTGCAGGCACTCAGGCACGGTAAGGCCCAAGGCGGCTGCTTCCGTTTCGGCAATCTGTTGCAGGTGAGCCACTCCGGCATCGCGGGCAGCGGCCAAGGCGATATCGGCACCTGCCAAGTCGGAGCCAGTTCGCGCCACCCACGCGGCAAACACGAACGGCAACTCTGTGTGCCGGCACCACTCGTCGCCCAAGTCCCACACGGCGGCAAACGAAGCCATTGGCGGGTGCATGGCCCGATCGCCAATCAACAGCACCGCGTCGGCAGCCGTATCATCGACCGAACTGCCGATGGGCAGCACCTCAAGCTGCGGCCGGATGTTGTAACGCTCGTGAAGCAGAATCTGCACCAACGCCGCACTGGTCCGCGAGCCCTCGTCCAGGGCCAACGTGCGAATCTGCTCTGGCGGCACCCGGCAAAACAGCTTCACGCTGAAGACGGGGCCCCGGCAGGCGATGCACGCGTTCGAAACCACTTCGTAAGCGGGGTCCGAAGCGTACTCAATCGACGGGATCAGGGCGATATCGTAGCTGCCCTGGCGCAGGCCATCGGCCAGACGGCTGGGCAGGTCCAGCCGCAAGTCGATCTGCGGGGCCAGCTCACGCAGCCCATAGATCAATGGTCGGGTGTTCAGATAATTGACGGCGCCAACCCGGATTCGTTTGGTCATCGGCTACGCTGCGGCTCCGCCCAAGCGAGGAAGGTGACTCCCGGCTCAAAAGCCGGATTATAAACCGAGGAACAACGGGCGAAAGCCCCTCCGGCAACCTAACCGTAACGGGGACAGCACTTTTAACCGAAGCCGCGCAGTTTGATGTCAGCTAGCAGGCTTCAATCCGGCCGGCCCCCATAAACCGACCGTGGTGGCCCGCAAACCACCTTCACAAGTCGGGGGCAAGTTTGTTTCATTCTGTACTAGAAGGCGACCGGACTGCCTGCCGCGAAAGCCTTGCTTGAGAACCGTGTTCCGAAGTGGTTCAGCCCCGCCGACGCGGCATCCTAACCGCTACGCGACTGGGAACTTCCGACCAACTTCGGGCAATCCAACGTCTGGCAAACTGCGTAGAAGTTACGATAATTGCCATAGATACCAGTGAATTACCTGCAAGTGGGGAGCGGCCCCTGATTGGGGGCCGGTTTGTTCCCTAAGTTGGGAGGGCAAGGCAGCAACCAGCCGGTCAAACGCAAAGTGCAGCTCAAGAGCCGAAACCCGGCAGTAGCGCCCAGGGCAGTTGCGGATTGTGACGGCTTGCGACCGACAATGAACAAGGTAGCAACCCCGCGGCTTGCCACCGGCGGCCGGTTCGCAAAGCATTGCGAACTGGCAGGTTGTGCTGTGCCGGGGGCTTGCTGACCTGTCCTAGCGGACGAGCATCGCGGGTGGCCGGTAACACGGCCCAGGCAGGTGCTTGCTCCCTGGGGAAGCCCCGGCCGAAAACGCCTGACTGGCAGCGACCTTGCTCCCCCCCGGCGTCATCAGCTTGGGCACTGTTGAATGTGGACGGTGGAGAGAAGATGAAGGAAACCCGAATGTCGTTGGACGTGATCGAACCGGTCGGACTTCGTGTGCTGATCCGGAAGGACGACGAGAAGCGGCAGACCAAGGGCGGCATTCACCTGCCGGACGATGCCAAGATTCCGGTCATCACCGGCCGCGTGGTGGCTTTGAGCGCCCAGGTGGAAAACGACCCCGACTATCCGCTCCAAAAGTACGATAAGGTCATTCTCGATCCGCGCAACAGCATTCCTGTCGACTTCGAGCAGGACAACAAACTGTTCATCATCCCGGTAGAAGATATCGTGGCCGTGTTCCGCAAATCGCTGCGCGAGGAACGGCCGCAGGATGACGAAGAGGAATAAGCACCCAATTGCTGGCGACTAGCCTTTCCAGTCAGCGCCGTGACGTATAGCGTTTGGCGAAGACGTTTCCGCGGGCGATTTGCAAAGCCCTTTGCTCGTCGTATCGCCGTCAGGTGCGACAGGCCAGGGACATGTGTGATTAGGTTGGTCGCCGCGAGCCTGGCAGTCTGCCTGCCCTCCTTTCAGCTAACCTCAGGATCGAATCAACCGTGTCGAGCGAGTCGATCATCTCCCAATCGCAACTGAACGAGTTCTGTTCCCGCCTGGCCAAGGCCCGGCGGATCGCTTTCGACACGGAATTTGTCTCCGAGTACACGTACCGCCCGGAGCTTTGCCTGGTGCAGGTGGCGGCCGAGGTCGATGGCGAGCCGCCCCTGCTAGCCGTGATCGATCCGCTGGCCGGCTTGGACCTCAAGCCGTTTTGGGAGGTGCTGGCCGAGGGCAGTCACGAAACCATTGTCCACGCCGGCCGCCAGGAATTTCTGTTCTGCTACGAGGCGGTCGGCCGCCGGCCGGCTGCGCTGTTCGATGTGCAAATCGCCGCCGGTCTGGTGGGCAATGAATACCCAGCCGGGTATGGCAATTTGCTCTCGCGTTACCTCGGCAAGTCGCTGCAAAAAGGCGAAACCCGAACCGATTGGCGGCGGCGTCCGCTCTCGCACCATCAGTTGGAATACGCGCTGGACGACGTGCGTTACCTGCTGGAATTGCAGCAGAAACTGGTGGAGCGGCTGGACCGTCTCAATCGCCGCCGCTGGCTGGCCGAGGAAATGGAATCCTGGCAATCGGACCTGGAAACCTCACTCTCGGAGCAGCAGTGGCGGCGGGTGTCCGGCATCGGCGGCCTCAAGAGCCGCGAGTTGGCGATTGTCCGCGAGCTGTGGGGTTGGCGCGAGGACGAGTGCCGCCGCACCAATAAGCCGCCCCGACAAGTGCTACGCGACGACCTGATTGTGGAACTTGCCCGCCGCCGCACGTCCGACGCCAAGCGAATTGTCGCCGTGAGAGGATTTGAGCGGCGCAACTTCCGCCGCGTGGTTCCGCAGATCGGCGACGCCATCGAACGGGCACTCAAGCTGCCGCAGGCTCAATGCCCGCTGCCGACCCGTCGCGATAACAGCAACAATCAGCGCGGTCCGCTGGGGCAATTTCTGACTTCGGCCCTGAATAGCATTTGCCAGGCGGCCGAAGTTGCGCCTGCTCTGGTGGGTACCGCCAGCGACGTGCGCGACCTGATCGCCTTCCGGCTGGGCGAGTGGGAGAACGGCGACGGCCCTCCCAGCCTGGCCCGCGGTTGGCGAGCGGAAGTCATCGGCAAGACCCTGGATGACCTGCTGAATGGGCAGTTGATCATCCGCATTGCCGACCCGAGGGCGGATCAGCCGCTGTCGTTTGAACCATATGCTGGCCCCGCAGCCCAGTCGGCCAATGATCCGGCCGAGGCTACTGGCAACTCACAGCCCCAGTAGGGTTCGGGCCACTTGGGTGGCGGCATCTCAGCAGCCTCTGCCCTGGCGCATTTGCCAGCTATCGCCGCGAGATTTTCGCGCTATGCGGCCCGTTGCTTCTCAGCCCTGCTTTCCGGTGCTGCCGACGGTTGATGAACGCTCAGTGGTGCATCCTCGCCGTGATCGTCGGCGGAACTGCGACGCGGCCCGACAATGCCCATGCAGCCGGCAAACATCGTGATGGCGACCAGGATCAAACTGGCGATCACAAAAATCGTGGTCAGTGTGCCCATGGTTGCGACCAGATGTGATGGGTGGCGGGTCTAGAAACCGCCGAAGTGCGCGAGCCGAATTGCGAAGGTTCGGCGGACGCCTCGCCCGTTTTGGGGGGGCGCCTGCCGTGCCATCCGTCATCGGCTACCGCCGCCCGCAAACTTGATGAAATCCATAAAGTTTGCCTGGCCGGTGCTACCATGTCCTCTTTGATGCCAGCATCGCTTTATTCGCGGAGGCCCACCTCTCGCATCAGCCGGTCGGTTTCGCGGTACGCCTCGCTGACCCATTCGACGATCTTCTCCGGCTCCGGCGAGTACTCCAGCTCGATCGACATGGCCCCGGGGATGTTAAGCTGCTTGATCTGCTCCAGGTATTCCCGGAACGGCACTACGCCCCGCCCTGGCGGCAAATCGCCGTGAACTTTGCCATCGCAGTCCGAGATGTGCACATGGATGGCCCTGCCCGCCAGTTGCTTGAGCTCCGCCGGTTGTACGCCGGAGAGCACCAGGTGCGAAATGTCGATGTTGGCGGCCACGGCCGGGTGATTCACGTCGTTGAGAAACTGCACCATCCGCTCGACGTTGTTGAGCAGCGAAAGCGGGAACGGCTCCAATTCCAGGGCAATCTGCACGTCGAGGCTGGCCGCATAATCGCCGAGCTCTCGAACGGTTTCCACGGCGTATTGCCACTGTTCGGCGGGCGGAATCACCTCGCGGTTCCAGATGTACTCGCCCAGCACCAGCAGGACATTGCTGGCCTGATACTCGTAAGCCAAGTCCAAGTAAGACTTTACACGCTGGAGATGAAACTTCCGCACGCTGGCGTTGAAGTCGATCAGCCCCACGGCCACGCAGGCGATACTGACGATGGGCAGCCCCAGCCGGTCGCACTCGTCCTTGATGAGCCGCCGTTCGCGGATGTCAATTTCCAGCGGGTCGACGAAGATGTCCACGCTGTCGAAGCCGATTTCCTTGGTCATCTGCAAGCCGTAGCTGGTGGGGCGGTTGGCTTGCACCCAGGCGGAGTTGATCAGGCCAAGTTTCATGGTGCTGGTCCCATAGGGCGAACGGGGCGGGGGTACCTTGCCGATTGGTCGAGGATGGTACCAGAACCAAGGGGCAGAAACGAGCATTTGCCCGCCCCTCAATCGGGCCTGCCGGCAGTCGAACCGGGCAGCCCGTGCCAGCGTACAATCGCTAGCGGGCGCGTGCCCGTCCTGTCTGAGGGAAATCCCCACAAGGCCGTTTGGCGAGACCAGCTTGCCACCGCCGTTGCCGCATGACAGCAGCAACCCTGCGGTGGCACTTACCCCTTTTCTGGCAATGATTTGGTTGACATCGCTCGGAATGGCCCGATAAAGTGGGATGAGTAGGCGATTCCGCTTCCTAAGCACATCTTTGGGCTGCCCATACGGGGAACCCTCAGCGTTCGCGAGCCCCCCGATTCCGCAGCATTCGATTACCGGAACACAGAGAGTTTCTTATGGCGAAGGCCCAAGCTGTTTGGGGGATCGATATAGGCCATTGCGGCCTGAAGGCGCTGCGCTGCAAGAAGCATGAAGATAGCGACAAGCTGCTGGCCGACGCCTTCGACTACATCGAATACGACAAAATCCTGACCCAGGACGAGGTCAACGATCCCGAAATCATTGGCGAATACCTGCGTCAGTTCCTCTCCCGCAACCAGGTGAAGGGCGACCGAGTGGTGATGTCGGTGCCCGGCCATAAGGGGTTGGCGCGGTTCGTCAAACTGCCGCCGGTCGAATCCAAGAAGATTCCCGACATCGTCAAGTTCGAAGCCCGGCAGCAGATCCCCTTCGATCTCGATGACGTCATCTGGGACTTCCAGCAGATGCCCGGCGGAAGTGAAGAAGACGGCTTCGTGCTGGAGTCGGAGGTGGGCTTGTTCGCGATGAAACGCGAGCAGGTCACCAAAGACCTGCGGCCGTTCGACGCGGCAGCCATCGAGGTCGACGCCGTCCAGTTGACGCCGCTGGCCCTGTACAACTGGGTCACCTTCGATCAGATGCCCGACCTGCCGGCCCCCGAGGAGTTCGACCCGGACAGCCCGCCGGAATCGGTGCTCGTGATCTCGATGGGCACCTACTCCACCGACTTGGTGATTACCAACGGCTACCGGGTTTGGAACCGCAGCGTGTCGATCGGCGGTAACCAGTTCACGCGGGCGCTGACCAAGGAACTGAAGCAAACCACGGCCAAGGCCGAGCACATCAAGCGGAACGCCTCCAGCTCCGAAAATCCCAAGGCCATCTTCCAGGCCATGCGGCCGGTATTCAACGACCTGGTGAACGAAATCCAGCGGTCGTTGAACTTCTTTGCCAACATCGACAAGAAGGCCAAGATCGGCCGGGCCATTGCCCTGGGGAACGCGGTTAAGTTGCCGGGCCTGGTGCGTTACCTCTCGCAGAACCTCAATTTTCCGATCCAGCGGCTGGAAACGTTCAACGGCCTGGTGGGCGAAGGCGTGGTCGACGCGCCGGTCTTCAAAGAGAATGCGCTGACCTTCGCCGTGTGCTACGGTCTGTGCCTGCAGGAGCTGACCGACGCCCGCATCAGCACCAACCTGATCCCGCCGGAGATCGTCAAGGATCGCAAGATCCGGGCAAAGAAGCCCTGGGCCGTTGGCGCCGCAGCCGCCCTGCTGGTGGCGATGGCGGCCAACGTGGCCGGGCACTGGAAGGAATACAACTCGGTGCGCCCCACGCCCGAAGTCGAGCAGGCTGAAGGCGTGGCCAATAACTTGATGCGGACCGCTCAGGACTTGACCGGCAAGTTCGACAAGGCCAAGCAGGACCTATCGAAGGTCAATCAGGTAGGCCATCACCTGGTGCCGAACCTCGAGCGGCGGCTGGTCTGGCTCGAATTGTTCAAAGCCATCGATGCCGTCCTGCCGACGCAGCTCGATCCGACCGAAGTACGGCGGGTGGATGCCCGCACGCCGTTTATGACGGCCCTGGCCGGACCGACCGGTGCCTGGGCCAACGAAACCCTGCGGCTGGATCCGACGATCTACATTCGCTCGATCCAGACCACGCCGCGCGACCTGGACAACTGGAAGCGGCAGAACGCTCGCTGGTTCGGCAACCAGCAGAATGCCCCCGCCGAAGGCGACCCCAACGCCGATCCGGCAGCCGCCGGCTCCGAGGGAACAGGCGGCGAGGGTGATGGCGCGACCGTGGTTGATTCGAGCGGTGATCCCAATGGCGCGGTCGCGGGCGAAGTGCCCAACGGCTGGGTGATCACGCTGGAAGGCTACCACTATCACAACGACAAGGACAACGTGGTCACCGGTGCCGAGTATCTGCGGCGCACGCTGATTAAGAACCTGCGTGAGAAGTCGATCAAGATCACGCCGCCGGGCGCCACCGAACCGGTAGAACTGACGCTCAAGCAGATCGGGATCGAAGATCCGGTGATCATCGACCCCAAGATCGTGAACTGGGATTACCAGGTACCCAACCCGTTGTACGATCCGTCGAATCCGCAAGGACAGAACGTATCGCCAACGTACACCAAGCCGATCTTTGAGTTCACGGTGCAGTTCGCCTGGAAGCAGATCCTGCCCAGCGAACGCAACAAGCCTAAAGAAGAATCGCCTGAGCAACAGCAATTCGACAATCAAGTGGCGGGAGGTCTCGAGTGACCCAGAAACTGACCACGCAGGAGCTGTTGAAGAAGCACCATTTCTGGATTGTGCTGGGCGTAGGCGGAGTTCTGCTGCCCCTGGGGCTCTGGTTCTATGGCGTATCCAACGTCAAGGCCATGACCGACACGGAGCGCAACGCCCGCGAACAGTGGCATTCGCGCGTCAACTCGCTGCGGCCGGAAGCTCATCCCAATAGCGAGTTCACCAGCATTGTGCTCGACGTGCACAAGGTGAACAGCGGGCATGTGCTGGCCGGGTGGACCAAGCGTTACGACGCCCAGAAACACCTGGTGGAAAAGTGGCCTTCGTGGCTCACTGCCGATTACCAGGAGCAGATCCGCAAGTGCATTAAGGAAAAGAAGCCGATTCCGGATTCGATCCGCCAGGCGTATCTGAACCGGATCAAGGAAGAGTTCCCCAACTTGTATAAGAAGATTGCCGGCGGTTTGCGCGAGCCCGTCCAGGACGAAGTCGTGGACATGCAGCCGGGCGGCCGGCAGCGTCCCCCGGGCGGGTCAGGCAGCCAGCGCAACACAGGCGGCCGCTACAGCGGCCTGCTGGCCTGGGAACCGTCGGAACGGTCTCGTTTGCAAAGCAAGCTCGGCGGCAGTTGGACCACTCCGCCGGATACCGAGCAGATGATCTACACGCAGGAAACCCTCAATATCTACGAGGTCCTGATTGAGGAGATCATCAACAAGGCCAACCAGGATGAAGAGGGCCGCACGGCTCCCGAACATCACCAGGCCACGATCAAGAAAATCCAGGCCCTGCTGATCGGCGCCGATGCTGAGCCCCTGCCGATCCTGGGCACGGGAGCGGCCTCGGCCGACGGGATGGACGCCACTGGCGACGCAGGCGGTGAATCCGCGGGCGTGGTTGAAGCACCGCAAGCCCGCGGCGGTCGCTTCGGCAGCGGTGTCGATGGTACGCCGCCGGATGGCAAGATGCGTTTTGTGGATGCCAATGGTCGGCCGGTGCCCGATCAGAAGTTGGCTCCGCCGTTTGCCGAGTTTCGGATGTTGCCCGTCACCATGAAGCTGGTGATGGACCATCGCCGGATCCCCGAACTGCTGGCTCTGTGCGCCAACTCGCCGTTGCCGCTGGAAGTTCGCCAGGTGAATGTCAGCTCGGTCCGAGGAGGCCCCGGCAGCAACCAGAACAATCAACCGCAGCAGACGGGCTTTGGCCAGCAGCGTCGTCCTGATCCCAGCAGCGGTTCGTCGCAGCTCGACGCCGAAGTCGAACTGGGCCCCACCGACATGCTGGTCGAAATTCGCGGTTTGATTTACTTGTTCAATCCGCCCGACCCGGCCTTGATCGGTACCGGTACCGCGGGTGTGGAAGGCGAAGCCGACGGCACCGTGCCGCAGACAGAAGTCCCCGCCGACGGGGCCACCGGCGAAACGCCCGCCCCGGCCGATACCGCACCCTCGGCGGACTAACGGCCGCCGGCAATCAATGTTGGGTCAGGTTTTCAGTATGTCGCTAAGGGGTATTGCCGGCAGGCTGCCACGGAATCGGGCGGCCACCAGGCCAGCAAGCCACCAAGAGTGCGTCGGAACGAGTGTGAGGCATTCGGCTGCTCGCCAGAGGAGCAGCGAACAGGCACAGGAGGAGTCGAGTCATGGCACCCCGTCCTAAGCGATCGAGTCAGACGCAGAACCCAGTCATCGAACACGGTGAAAAGGCCGCATTTGGCGTGCTGGTTCTGGTGTTGGGGTACGCCGTCTACAGTGCCATCACGCATCCGACTTACGAGAAGCGTCCGGAACAATTGCGCGCTCAGGCGGAGTCCAAGCTCACGGCCATTCAGAACGCCCGGCCCGACGACGAGTTCAAGACCCAGTTCCCGGTCGAGAACTTTGCGGCCATGGTCGATGCAGCCAACCAGCCGATCAAGCCGCAAGAGTTCGCGATTTCCACGCCGTTCTATATCGACCGCACCGCGGTGCTGGGCGAGAAGCGTGGCCAGCCGGAACTGCTGCCCGCGGTGGAACTGAGTGCCCGCTTTGTGCGGATGAGTATCGCCACCAATCCTGTCCCCACGCAGACCGCGCCAATGGCTACGTCGCCCATGGCGCCCGCAGCGGGCGGTGGTCGTAGGCCCACTGCGACTCCGATGGCCCCGATGGCTGCCAGTGCCGAATCGGCCCTGGCGGGTGAAGGTGGTGGCGGCGGCACCGTGTATTCCTCGGGCGCGGTCCCCAAGGGCAAAATGGCCATCGTGGTGGTTGGCCGCGTGCCGGTGCAGGAACAACTGCTCAAGTATCAGCAGGAGTTTCGTAACAGCCGCTTCAGCGACAAGGATCGCGACACTCCCTCTTATGTCACGTTCTTGCTGGAACGGGCTGACGTGACCCACAACCCGGAAAACCCGCAGTGGACGTCGGTCGTCGACGGCCAGTCGTTGATCGTGGCAAACCTGCTAGAGATGCAAGAATGGGCCGGCACCGCGCCGGAAGTGGTCGATCAAGTCCACGTCCGCCCTCTGCAACTGGACCAGACCACTGGCGCGTGGAATGCCTTCACCTCGCCATTGCCGCCGCGTCTGCTCGAGGAGTGGAGCAGCGAAGTTACCTGCAAATCGATCAAGAAGCTGGAACCGGAACCGGATCCCTTGCTGGCTGGCCAGGCGAACCAACCCGACGCCCAGCAACCGGTGGGCACGGTGCCGATGGGTGGTAATCCCTTTACCAACCCGTTCCAGGCCGGCACTGTAGGGCCCGCGCAGAATAACCGTGGCCAGACCGCCGGCCAGGAATCGCCGGGCCGCCGCATGACTTTGGAGCAGAAGGAGGCCGTGTCGGACATTCTGTTGCGGTTCTTCGACTTCAAAGTGGAGCCGAACCACCGGTACCAGTACCGCGTCAAGCTGGTGCTGCGGAATCCCAACTTCAACTTGCCGGATCGCTACTTGAAGGATCCCTCGCAGGCCAAGGCGATGTACGTGTTCTCGCCCGACAGCGATCCGACTCCGGCCGTTACCGTCAGCGGCTATAGCGAAGTGCTGGCCGGCGGTGTGGAGCCGCCGCGCGGTATCTCAGAAGCCACGGCGACGGTGATCATCCGCAATCGCGACGCCGACACCGGCGCGATCGTCGCCTTCGAGTTCCCGGGCGTTGAACGCGGCACGATGCTCAACTTCGAAGTTGCCAAGAAGACCGTCCGCGGCAAGACCGTCGGAGCCTTGATGCCGAACCCGGCCACTTCGAAGGTGACCGTGGCCGAGCATGCCGTCTTCAAGTCGAACGAGCTGCTGCTGGACCTGCGGGGTGGCGAGGTGCTGCCAAGCCCGCCGAACCACCGGCGTGTCCGGGAAACCAGCGGTGTGCTGGTGCTCGACGAGAATGGCTGGCTGCACGTGCGTGGCGAGTTCGCCAATCTGGCCGAGCCGTTCCAGGAAGAAAAGGCTCGGCTAGAAACGCTGGCCGCTTCGCTGGAAACGGAAGCTAAACCGATGAGCGATGGCGGCGAAAGCCCGCCGGCGGAAGGCGGCAACTCGCTGGGTGGCCGCGCCGGCGGTAGATCGAGCGATTAACCCCCGCACACGCTAACTTTGCCAATGCGTTCATCCGGCAGCCGCAGAACATTGCGGCTGCCGTTTTTTATTGCGGAGCAGACGCACGGCTGGCCGGCTTGTTCGTCGTGTCCTTGAGAAGGCTGTTGCTTACGCGTGCTGTGCGGCCGGCTCAGGCACCCCGGCGTCGAGCGTAACCAGAACGCATTTGAAGGCCGGCGTCTTGGATTGCGGATCGACGCTCCGCGGCACCAGCACGTTGGCTTCTGGGTAATACATCAGTGCGTTGCCCGCCCGTATCTCAGGGAATGGCCGCACCAAGATGCCATCCATTTGGCCGGCCGCCGATCGCACCGTCACGCGCTGGTCGGGCTTCAATCCCAGCCGGGCTATGTCGTCCGGGTGCAGCAGAATCACGTCGCGGCGTTCCTGGCCGCGGTAGTAATCCTCCTCCTCGTACACCACGGTGTTGAACTGCCCTTCGCTACGGACGGTCATCAACCGCAGTTGACCATCTCCGCCGGGCAGCTCCGGCAGCGGGTGAACGTGCAAGTTCGCCTTGCCGCTAGGCGTGGCGAACTGCGGCGTGTGGAAGGTTCGCCCGTCGATCTGAAACTCCTGCCGCGTCTGATCGATCTGCCCGATGGCTTCAAAGCCCGGCACGATCTTGGCGATCGCTTCACGAATTCGCTGATGGTCTTCCATCTGTTGCCAGTCGACCGGGCCGGTACCCAATACTTCGCGGGCCAGCCGGGCAATGACAGCGACCTCGGAACGCGGCCCGGTATGCCGCGGCTTGCCGCCGTCGCTCATCCGCACGTAGTTGAACATCGATTCCTGTGTGGTGGGCTGCGGTTCTTCGTCGCGAGCCAGTACCGGCAGGATGATCGTTTCGTCGGCCAGACCGTGCGCGTGGCCCGTGTTGAGCGTCGTGCTGAGATACACGAGCGTTTGCAGGTTCTGGAGTGCCGTGCGGGCAAATGTGGCATCGGGGTTGGAGCCGTACAGGTTGCCGCCGAGGCAGATGCCCAGCTTGGCCTTGCCGGCCGCCGCGGCTTCCATGCAGGCCATGGTGTCTAAGCCTGGTGTGGTCGGCAGTTGCACGTGGAAGTGTTCTTCCAGCCGCTGGAACACCGCCTGCTTGAGTTGGGGCGTCACGCCCATCGAGCCGATGCCCTGCACGTTCGAGTGCCCACGGATCGGCAGCAGGCCCGTGCCGGGCCTGCCCACCATGGCTCGCATCAGGGCCAGGTTGCCGATCGCCTGCACGTTCTGCACGCCGTGGGCGTGATGGGTAATGCCCATCGTCCAGGAGAACACGGCGTTCTTGGCCGTGGCGTAGCACTCGGCAATCTGGTCGATCTCCCGCTGCGAGACTCCGCTGCGCTGGTGAATCTCGCTCCACGAGAGCGACCGCAGGTGGGCTTGCAGCTCAGGCCAGCCCTGGCAGTGTGCGAGCAGGAACGCCTCGTCCGCGGCGCCCATCTCGTCGATCCGCTTGGCAATGCCGTACAACAGCGCCAGATCGCCGCCGATATGCGGCTGCACATACAAGCTGGCGATCTCGGTGCCAAACAGCAGGCTGCGGACATCGCTGGGCACGCGGAAGTTAACCAGGCCCGTCTCGCGCACCGGGTTGATCACGATCACCTTGCCGCCGTGGCGGCGAACTTCCATCAGCGACCGCATCAGCCGCGGGTGATTGCTGGCCGGATTGCCGCCGATGACAAACACCAGGTCGGCCTTGGCCAGGTCTTCCAACACAAGGGTCGCGGTGCCGCTGCCCACCACGCTCATCAGGCCTACGCCGCTTGCCTGGTGGCAGTAATAGCTGCAATTGTTGACGTTGTTCGTGCCGTACAACCGGGCGAACAGTTGCAGCAGAAAGCCCGCCTCATTGGAGCTGCGCCCGCTGAAATAAAAGAAGGTTTCTTCCGGCGACAGGTCACGCATCCGCCGGGCGATCCGTGCGAACGCCTCGTCCCAGGTGATGGGCCGGTAATAGTCGCCGGGGCGTTCGTACAAGACGGGCTCGACCAGGCGGCCGCAGCTTTCCAGCTCGCGCGGCGTGAACGCCTGAAGCTGCTGCACCGAGTAGGTGCTCCAGAACTGGCTGGAGATGCCGCCCTGCATGTCGGCGGCCATCGCCTGGAGCGACTTCTTGCACAGTTCGAAGTGCCGCCCCGCCTCGTTGACCATGCCGCCCCGCTGGCCGCCCATGCCCACCGCGCAGGTTTTGCAGGCGTTCTTGGTCCGCATGGCTTTCCACATCCGCCACACGCCGCCGGCCTCGCGCGACTTCCGCCACGCGTAGGCGATGGCGTGCCAGCCGCCGCCAGATTTGGGTTTCTTCATGGCCTGATCTTGCCTTGGTTCGGGGAGGTGGCAAACGTGGCGGCAACGCACCGGCTCGCCCCAGAAACACCCTCGCAGGTGGCAGCAGGGGTGGTCTGGCGACCGGACGCCTGCCCACGATTTAGGGCGGCCCTCAGCAAATGCGCCAGTTGCTGGGGGCAGAAGCTTTTACCGCCGGCCTCATGATAACAGTGCTGCACGAGCAACGCGAACTTGTGGCAGCCGGCCCGCGCGGCACAGCAGTTGCCCCGCTATTTGCCTCAAAGTGGCAGTCTGTGCGGCCAGGATAAGACACCCTGTTCAAGAGGGATCACTGGACGCAACAGTTGCAGCCGATATAATTTAGGTTTAGTAGATATTCGGGGGAAATGGCCTCAAAACCGGCGGTCGTCGCATGGCACCGACAACGGCCCCCGCACACTGGGGGCGAAACCGCTGGGAAGTAAAGGCCAATTCATGGAGGCGGCATTGGGCTGCCTTGCCCCATTCGCATGAAGCAGAAAAAGGATCTTTATGTCGAAGAGTAATGACACGGTTGAAGTCGACGGCACGGTGAAACAGGCTCTGGCCAACACGCGTTTCCGCGTCGAAATCGAAGGTGGCCACACGATCATCGCTCATGTTGCCGGCAAAATGCGGAAGAATTTCATCCGCATCGTGCCCGGCGATAAGGTCCGGGTCGAACTTTCTCCCTACGACCTGACCAAAGGCCGGATCACCTACCGCGAACGTTGACGTTCTCCCTCCTCACTTCCGGCTGGAATCCCGTCCTTCACGTCCAGCCCGGCTGCTGAACACCCCTGGTTAGGGCACCCGCGATCGCGGCGTTTAACCGCCGCTGATGGCTGTGCCGGGCTCAGACTGCGCGCCGATCGAAGCGGCCCTCTCGCAGCAGGTTTTGTGACTGCCCAGGTAAGACGCGCCGCGCGGCGGCTCCCGCCGCGTTGCCAGGGCCGCACGCTCCCGGCACGCGCGCATTGGGCAGCTAATCGTCGCCGCATTGCGCCGAATCCATCGAACGTGGCTTACGTGGCAACCGTCCCGCGGTGGCTGCTTGGCACTGGTATTTCCCCTCCAGCCGGGGACGCTGGAAATTGCCAGATGAACTGGCCTCGGCCCCGATTTTCACTAAACTTTCCGCTGTGTGCCGGGGTACAGCCCCAATGGAGTGACAATGTGGCTTGGGCACCGCTTGCGCTGGTGCGACGGCTGCCTTCCGTACAGCGACGTTTTAGGAGAACACTCGGTGAAGAAAACGTTTCTTTCCATGTTGGCCGTGCTAGGGCTGCTACTTGGCAGCCAGGGCCAAGCCGTAGCGCAAGCTGATAAAACCCCGCCGCCGCTGGCGGTTGTCTCCGTCGCCAGCTACGACACCTGGATGGCCAACCTGGATTACCTCGGCCAGGTCCAGGGCAAGCCGTACCGTATGCTGGTCGAAGGCGTGCTCAACCTGTTCACCGCCGGCGAAGGCCTCCAGGGCTGGGAAAAGAGCAAGCCGGCCGGTGTCATCGTTGGCGGGCCCGCAGGCGGCGTCACCTTCCTGCCGGTCACCGACCTCAACAAGTTCCTCCAGACGTTTGCGGCCTTCGAACTGAAGACCAAGGACGTTGGCGACGGCGTCACCGAGATCGAATTCACCGACGGCCAGCGTGGGTATGTCAAAGCCCAAGGTAGCTGGGCCTGGGTGGGCCGCTCGGCCATCTCGCTGCAAAACCTGCCGGAAGACCCCGTCAAGCTGCTGGGCGGCTTGAACGAAGCCTACGACATCGCCGCCCGGCTCAACTTCCAGAGCATCCCCGGTCCGCTCGTGGAAATGGCCCTGGGCAGCATGCGCGAAGGCGCCGAAGACTTCCTCCAACCCGAACCCGATGAATCGGAAGAAGAATTCAAAGCCCGCAAAGAAGCGGTGCTGGCCCAGATCGACGCCGTGAAAGCGGTGATTAAGGATCTGGACGAGCTGACGGTCGGCTTCAAGATCGACCGCGAAGCCAAGAAGGTGTTCGCCGAGTTTGAGATCACCTTCATCAAGGGCAGCAAGAGTGCCCAGCAGTTCGCCGAAGCCCGCAATGTGAAGAGCAACTTCATGGGCTTCCGCAATCCCGAAGCGATGATCAGCATGGGCTTCGTCGGCCCGATCGAAGGCCAGGAGCAGGAACAACTGAGCAGCATGCTCAAGCAGTTCCGCACCGGGGCTAAGAAGGAAATCCGCAAGCTCGACGACCTCAAAGACGATGCCGCCCGGGCTCAGGTGGAACAGGTGGTCGACGGTCTGCTCGACAACCTGCAAGCCGCCATCGACCAGGGCAAGCTCGACGGCGGCGTTGCCCTGGTGGGCGATGGTCCGCACGATTTCATCTTCGGCCTGGGGCTGAAGGACAGCAAGCAGGCTGCCCAGAACCTGCTGTCGGGCATCGAAATGCTGCGCGACTACAAGGTCGTGTCGAAAGAAGCCGCCGAAGTGGTCGAGAAAGACGGCCTGCGGTTCGAATCGTTCGCGCTGACCCTGCCTGAGAAAGTGGCCAAGGACCTGAACCCGTTCTTTGGCGATAACGCTCGGCTGGTGGTCGCCACCGGTCCCCATGGCGTGTACGGCGGCCTGGGCGAAACCGTCATTGAATCGCTGCAAAAGGCGGTCGTGGTCAGCAAGGCCGGAGCGGGCGCTCCCGCCAAGCCGGCCGAAGTTACCATCTCGGTGAGCCGGCTGATCAAGGCCGTCGCCAAGGGCGATGCCGGTGACCGTGCACTGGCCGTCCTGGCCAAAGCCAATCTCGAGCCTGGCTCCGACCTCATCCGGATCGAAGAGCAGTTCTCCGAGAACGGCGGCTCCTTCCGGATCGAGGCCGGCGAAGGCGTGATCAAGCTGATCGGCGCCGCTGTGAACGAAGCCAGCCGTCAGGCTCCGCAGTTCTAGTTGCCCACCGGCCGCTTCGCCTGGCGGAGTGGCCACGCAACTGGCATGCAGGAACCACCTAGCGCAAGCAACAGCGGCGGCGAGTCCCCAGGGCTCGCCGCCGCTTGCTTTTGCCCCCGATGCTGTCAGTCTTTCCTGCCGAGCGCCGCGGCCGCTCGCGCAACCTCTGGCCCGCGGAGCATCCCATCCCTCACTGGTTGCGCGGCGGCAGGTATGCCTACTCAATAGGCACCGCGGCGACTCAACACACTCCAGGGCGTCCGCACCAGCAGGACCAGGTCGGTCCACAGGTTCTGGTGCTCCAGGTACCACAGGTCCATTTCCACCCAGTCTTCAAACCCGATCTCCGAGCGGCCGCTGACTTGCCACAGGCAGGTCAGGCCCGGTTTCACCGCCAGACGGTTCAACTGCCGCGGGGTGTACCGGACGACTTCCTTGGCGATGGGCGGGCGCGGGCCAACCAGTGCCATCTGGCCCATCAGCACGCTGAACAACTGCGGGGTTTCGTCGATGCTGAAGCTCCGCAGGATGCGGCCGATCCGGGTCACCCGGGGATCGCGGCGATTCTTGAAGATCGGGCCGTCCTTCTCGTTCTGCACCAGGTGCTGCATCTGGTCGGCGTTGACGTGCATGGTCCGGAACTTCCACATCCGGAACGGCCGGCCGCACAGCCCAATCCGCTCCTGCGAGTACAGCGGGCGGCCCTTGGTC
>Ga0180216_1000894_pt1 | contig 28348 bp, 29 predicted proteins | sample eDN3rd37CBELigMG_FD_128879 | JGI IMG/M metagenome (GOLD analysis project Ga0180216, IMG submission 128879) | Enriched Miracle-Growth compost microbial communities from Emeryville, California, USA - eDNA 3rd pass 37_C BE-Lig MG (version 2)... ... | reverse complement strand
TATAACCACGAGCGTCGGCACACCTCGGCGGGCATGATGAGTCCGGTCAACTACGAGAACACCGTGGCCCCCGACCGGGAAGCCGCATAGAGAAGCCCTCCACGATTCGGGGGGAACCACATTGCCCATGCGATGACGGCGTTGAGGACGACGGCTGCCCGGTAGACGATGGCGTGCTTGTCGTATCGGGTGGCGATGCCTCGCCACTGCTTGATGCGGCCGTACTGGCGTTCGATCACGTTGCGGTTGCGGTAGTCGGCGGCGTCGAGTCCGACGGGCCTGCCGCCTCGGGATCCGCGGCGCTTGCGGTGTCCCTTCTGGTCGTCGGGTTCGGGGATCACGGCATTGATACCGCGGTCGCGAAGGTGAGCGCGGATCGCGCGGGAAGAGTACGCCTTATCGCCGCGGACCGCGTCCGGTCGGGTCCGAGGCCGGCCGACGTCACGCCCCACCTTCAGCTGTGCCATCAGCGGCAGGAACACGGGTGAGTCGCCTGCTTGGCCGGGCGTGATGAGGGTGACCAGGGGGAGCCCGTTGCCGTCGACGAGCTGGTGAATCTTCGTGGACAGGCCGCCCCGGGAGCGGCCAATCCCGTGATCAGGCGGCTCTTCCTGCGGATTCGTGTAATTCGATCCAGCCCCCTGTGAGGCGGGTGGTGTTCGTGGCATGTTGATGCGCGCGAGCGATCGTGGAGTCCACCGAAAGAGACCAATCAACGATCCCCGCCGCGTCGGCCGCAGCGGTCAGCTTCGCCAGCACCTTGTCCCAGGTGCCCTCCGTCGCCAGGCGGTGATGCCAGGTCCATACCGTCTGCCACGGCCCGAAGACCTCCGGCAGATCGCGCCACGCGATCCCGCACCGGTACCGGTAGATGATCGCCTCTACCATCGTCCGCGCGTCGGAGAACTTCCGCCCCGGCCGACCCGTGGGACGCGGCAGCATCCCCTCGATCAACGACCACTGCGCATCCGAAAGCACCTGAAACCGAGACATGAAATCAGGCTCCCAGCAGATCAGCTCAACCTTTGTCAGACACGCCCTAGAAGTGATGCCATCAAGGTATGTGAGGCACGACTGAGGCTACGCAATCAATATTACGTAAGGTAGGCCCGGCGCTTGTCCAGCTCAATGCGTCGAATGCAATCATGGATCCGGGGCCGAAGCCCGAACCGTCGATGGCGATGTTCTGACGCTCCGGCTCACTGGGAAGTCCCGCGTGGTAGGACGGGCGGGCAACACAAAGGAAGCCGTAATGACTTTGGACCTAGAACCGCGCCGCTCGCTCGCCGTCGTCGACGTACCGGAACGCTGCGGCAACGCGCCGCGCAAGGCTGTCGTGCGGGATTTCGCAATTGCACTTGCGAGCAAAAATGTGTCCGAGGTCACCGGACTCCTCAAGCCGGATGTCGAGTGGACGGTCAATGGAGGTCAAACGCTCAGCGGCACGACCGAGGTCGGCGAGTGGATCGCTGCACAGGCCGACGCGCGAGAACTCAAAATCAACACGGTCATCACTCACGGGACTGAGTGTGGCGTGGACGGGGCACTGACGCTCGTGGACGGCACCACCGTCGCGTTCGCCCATATCCTGCGGTTTACGGGTGGAGCGAAGACCGCAAGGATCAGCGAAGTTCGGAGTTACGTCGTTCCTCATTGAGGCTCGCTCGAGCGGTTCGGAAAGAGCCTCAATAGGTACCTGGTGATCTTCGCAAGTCAAGGGTCTGCTTGAGGCGAGGGGCTGATGCACGGTTAGGTGACAGGGTGTAGTCACGCAGCCAGTGCGGCTGGTGTGTTCATGATGGTCTCGAACTCGATCGGGGTCAAACGTCCCAGTCGTGGTTGTCTGCGTCGGCGGTGGTAGGTCCGTTCGATCCAGGTGACGATCGCGATGCGCAACTGTTCTCGGGTAGCCCAGGACTGGCGGTTCAGGACGTTGTTCTGTAGGAGACTGAAGAACGATTCCATGGCGGCGTTGTCGCCCGGCAGAAGTGTTCCAAGAGTTATGCTCGGAAGGAGCCACAACCTGACGTGTTGCACCTCCAACTAGGGCGTGTCTGACAAATGCCGGGTCCAGACGATGACGGCGTTGAGGACGACGGCTGCGCGGTAGTTGACGGCGTGCTTGTCGTAGCGGGTCGCGAGTCCTCGCCACTGCTTGATGTGGCAGTAGCGACGTTCGATCACGTTCCGGTTCTTGTAGTCGGCGGCGTCGAGTCCGACGGGTCGTCCGCCACGTGAGCCGCGTCGTTGGCGATGGCCCTTCTGGTCGTCGGGTTCGGGGATCACGGCCTTGATCCCGCGGGCGCGGAGGTGCCCACGGATCGCGCGGGAGGAGTACGCCTTGTCGCCACGCACCGCATCCGGCCGTGTCCGCGGCCGACCGACGTCGCGTCCGACACGCAGGTGCGCCATCAACGGCAGGAACATCGGCGAGTCACCGGCCTGACCCGGGGTTATCAACGTGACCAGCGGCAGACCGTTGCCGTCGACGAGCTGGTGAATCTTCGTCGACAAGCCGCCGCGGGAGCGCCCGATGCCGTGATCAAGCGGCTCGGCCTGCGGATTCGTGTAATTCGATCCAGCCCCCTGTGAGGCGCGTCGTGTTCGTCGCGTACTGATGCGCTCTGGCGATCGTAGAGTCCACCGACAACGACCAGTCGATCAATCCCGCCTCGTCCGCCGCGGCCATGAGCTTGGCGAGCACCTTGTCCCAGGTGCCGTCCGCAGCCAGGCGGTGATGCCAGGTCCATACCGTCTGCCACGGACCGAACACCTCGGGTAGATCGCGCCACGCGATCCCGCACCGGTACCGGTAGATGATCGCCTCGACCATCAGCCGGGCATCCGAGAACGGCCTACCCTTGCGCCCCGTCGGGCGAGGCAGCATCGACTCGATCAACGCCCACTGACCATCCGACAACACCTGAAACCGTGACATAGCCACAGGCTCTCAGCGCACCGCCGAATCATTTGTCAGACACGCCCTAGCGCCAGCCGTGCTGCAACCGACGACGGCGGCACGGTGCTCAGGACTCGCTGCACGACGCGGGCGACGTCCGTGGCGTCGAGCAGCTGACGGAGGGTGATCGACTCGCCGGCGTCGAGCAGCTCGCCGACGACATCGGCGACGTGCCCGTCGCGTTCGGCGCCGGTCAGTGCTGCGAGCGTGAACCGGACGTGTGCGTCGAGAAGCTTGTCGGCCAGTGATGCGCTGTGCTCTGACATGCAGTCAGCGTAGTGAGGGCACCCGCTAGGGTCGGAAACATGCTGTCAGCCCGATCGTTGCTCGTGGTTCCACTGCTGGCGTTGTCGTTGGCCGCCTGTGGTTCGGACGAACCCGGGACCACCGAGACGTCCGCCGCACCGTCTCAGTCGACGACCGAACCCGCTCAGGCCGACGGCAAGTGTGTCTACACCGAGGAGAGCTCGCCGGCCAAGGACGTCGATCTACCGCCGGCCGAACCACTCGCGGCGACCTCGATGACCATCGTGACCAACCGCGGTGACATCACCGTCTCGCTCGACTCCGCATCGGCGCCGTGCACCGTCAGCTCGTTCGTCTCGCTGGCCCGGCAGGGCTACTTCGACGACACCAAGTGCCACCGCCTGGTGCCGGGCTTCGTGCTGCAGTGCGGCGATCCCAGTGCGACCGGCACCGGTGGGCCGGGCTACCGGTTCGATGACGAGCTCAGCGGTGAGGAGACCTACGCCGAGGGAACCTTGGCGATGGCGAACGCCGGCCCGAACACCAATGGCTCGCAGTTCTTCATCGTGCTGGCCGACGCGGGGCTACCGCCGTCCTACACGGTCTTCGGCTCCGTCGATCCTGCCGGCATGGAGGTCGCCCACGAGATCGAGGCGGGCGGGAACGGCGCCGACGGCGTCGCGCCGAGAGAGGACGTCGTGATCGAGGGCGTCTCCTGAACGCCGAACCCGAGGTCCTGAGCCGGGCGCGTGCGCTGCTCGGCCGAACTCTTCACGGCCATGCGGTCGCGGTGTGCATCACCGAGGTCGAGGCGTACAACGGTATCGACGATCCGGCGTCGCATGCGTTCACCCGCACTCCGCGTTCGGAGATCATGTACGGGCCGCCCTGGCGGCTGTACGTGTACCGCTCGTATGGGATCCACCACTGCGCCAATGTCGTGACCGGCCCGTCGGAGACGGCGTCGGCCGTGCTGATTCGGGCAGGTCGTGTCGTCCAGGGGATCGACGTGGCTCGCCGACGACGCGGAGCGGTCGAGGACGACGCCCTGGCCCGTGGGCCGGGCAACCTCGCCCGAGCGTTGGGACTGACGCTGACCGACCTCGGCACGGACCTGCTGTCGGCTGAAGGGGTGCACCTGGGCCCGCCGGCCGACCGGCCGGCCGACATCAGCTCGGGCCCACGCGTCGGCGTCTCTCAGGCGGCCGACCTGCCGTGGCGGTTCTGGATCACCGCAGACCCGACCGTCTCGGCATATCGCCGCAGTCCGCGAGCCCAGCCACCGAGGCGCTGACGCCACGGACAGTCCTCGCGGTCGACCGACACCTCGTCAACCGGTCGACCCCGCCCACGCCTCGTCGACCAGACGGTGGGCCTCGTCGCGGCTCAGACCCTGACGCCGAGCCGTGCGTGCGAATGCTGCAGCGGCCTCGACCGCAGTGGCATCGGCGAGGCGACGCGGGCTGACGCACGTACCGTTTCGCCCGCGGGTCTGGACCACGCCGTCCGCCTCCAGCGCTCGGTAGGCCTTCGCCACCGTATTGACGGCGACGCCCAGGTCGGCGGCCAGCGCGCGCACGGTCGGCAACCGGTGCCCGGGCGGCCAGGCCCCTGAGGACACCCGCGCGGCGATCTGCCGTCGCACCTGCTCGAACGGCGGCTCGGTGGCCCCGTGATCGACGCTCAGCATCCCACCAGTGTGCCCGGCGATCAGTCCGAGTCGGGCTCCGACTCCGGCGCGGCCGCGGGCAGCGCACACACGCCGTCGACGCAGAGGGCCGAGTCGTCGCCCTCGACGATCTCGAACGGGCCGGTCATGCCGGTTCCGACGCTCGTGTCAGCGCCTGCAGGAAGACCTCGGGCTGCTGGGCCCCTGAGACCCCGTACCGGCCGTCGATGACGAAGAAGGGGACGCCGCCGATGCCGTACTCGACGGCCTGGTCGATGTCGGCGTCGACCGCATCGGCGTACGTGCCGGCGTTCAGCTCCCGGACGACCTCGTCGCGGTCCAGACCGACGTCGGCAGCCAGATCGGCCAGCTCCTCGACCCGACCGACGTGGCGACCCTGCTCGAAGTAGGCCTTGAGCAGACGCTCCTTGAGCTCGGTCTGCTTGTCGTGCTTCTTCGCCAGGTGCAGAGCCTGGTGAGCCAGTCGCGTGTTGGTGTGCTGCAGGGCGTCGTAGTCGTAGTGCAACCCTTCGGTCGCTGCCAGCTCGGTCATCTGCGTCAGCATCTGTCGCGTCTGCTCCACGGGGATGCCCTTGTGGTTCGACAAGAAGTCGACCTCCGAGCCGTCGAAGTCGACTGGCGTGTCGGGGGCCAGCTCGAACGAGTGGTACTCCACCTCGACGTCACCGTCGAACGCGGCCACCGCCTTCTCGAAGCGGCGCTTGCCGACGTAGCACCACGGGCACGCGATGTCGGACCAGATGTCCACCTTGACGATCATGCTCGGTACAACAGACCGAGCCGCTGCCTGATTCCCGTGCGACGATTCGGTGCGTGGACCAACGCATCTCCTTCATCACCGTGGCCGTGCAAGACCTGGAGGCATCGCGCCGGTTCTACGTCGACGGCTTGGGCTGGACTCCCGACCTGACCGTTCCCGGCGAGGTCGTGATGATCCGAGCGGGGCAACACGTGATGTTCTCGCTATGGGATCGCGCCGAGTTCGAGGCCGAGGTGGGTGCCCTCACCGACAGCGGGGGAGTCGCACCGTTCACGCTCGCGCACAACGTCGCGACCCCCGAGGAGGTCGATGCCGTCCTGTCCGTGGCACGTGCCGCCGGCGCCGACCCCGTTCATGACGCGGTACAGCGCGAGTGGGGCGGGTACTCGGGGTACTTCGGTGACCCGGACGGGGATCGGTGGGAGATCGCGTACAACCCCGGCCCCATCGGCGAGAGCGTGCTTCCGGGCTGAGAACATGGAGCACGTGACCCACGTACTCGACGACCTGGACGCGCGCGGCCTCATCGCGCACTCGACCGACCTCGATGCCCTGCGCGTCGCGCTCGACGACGGACCCGTCACGTACTACGTGGGCTTCGACCCGACCGCGCCGAGCCTGCACATCGGCAACCTGCTGCAGATCCTCACGGCACGTCGACTGCAGCTGGCCGGCCACCGCCCCCTCATGCTGGTGGGCGGGTCGACCGGGTTGATCGGCGATCCGAAGGAGTCCGGCGAGCGCTCGATGAACTCCAAGGAGACGGTCGCCGAGTGGGTCGAACGGATCCGGGTCCAGGTGTCGCGGTTCATGTCGTTCGACGGTCCCAATGCGGCCACCATGGTCAACAACCTGGACTGGACCGAAGGGCTGGGCACGATCGACTTCCTGCGCGACATCGGCAAGCACTTCCCGGTCAACCGGATGCTGGCGCGCGACGTGGTCAGCAGCCGGCTCGAGTCGGGCATCAGCTACACCGAGTTCAGCTACGTCCTGCTGCAGTCGATGGACTTCCTGGAGCTCTACCGCAGGCACGGCTGCACCTTGCAGACCGGCGGCAGCGACCAGTGGGGCAACATCACCGCGGGTGTCGAGCTCATCCGCCGAGCCGACGGTGGCAAGGCGCACGCCTTGGCGACACCGTTGATCACCAAGGCCGACGGCACCAAGTTCGGCAAGACCGAGTCCGGCACGGTGTGGCTCGACCCGGAGCGCACCAGTCCGTATGCGTTCCACCAGTCGTGGATCCAGGCCGAGGACTCCAAGGTGGGCGAGTACCTCAAGCAGTTCACGTTCGTTCCGGTCGAGGAGATCGACGAGCTGATGGCTGAGCACGAGCAGAAGCCCGGCCTCCGGTTGGCCCAGCGACGTCTGGCGGCCGAGATGACGACGTTGGTCCACGGCGCGGACGAGACCGCCGCGGCCGAGCTGGCGGCGCAGGCACTGTTCGGCCGAGCCGAGCTGTCCGAGCTGCCCGAGAGCACGTTGGCCGCAGCCCTGCGCGAGGCCGGCGCGGTCGACGTCGACGGCGCTGCGACGATCGTGGACGCGCTCGTCGCCACCGGTTTGGTCGACAGCAAGTCAGCGGCGCGACGGGCGGTGGCGGAGGGCGGTGCGTACCTCAACAACGAGCGCATCAGCGATCCCGACCTGCAGCTGCAGCCGGAAATGCTGATCCATGGCCGGTGGGCCGTGCTGCGCAAGGGCAAGCGCTCGATCTCGGGCGTCCGAGTGCTGGCGCCGTGATGTCTGCGGTTCGTGCTGCAACGACGGGCTTTTCGTCCGATCGAACACCGATGTGAGCGGCACCACAGCGTCTCGATTTGACCAGGTCGGATCCGCCCCGTAATGTTCTGGTTGTTGCCCGGAACGACGGGGCGAAAGGCCGGAAGGCCGGTCGCCCGACCCAGGTAGCCGCTCGAACCGAAACGGTTGAGGCCGCGATGTGTGAGCCCCAGATGGCTAGCATCCGGAACCTGACCGCTGACAACGGAGAGCGTCACGGTGACCGACCCGGATTTGACCGGTGAAAACGACCCGTGTAAGTTGGACGAGTTGCCCCGGCGACGAGTGCCCACCAGGCACGAGGCGCAGGTGTGCGTCTGATCCTTGAGAACTCAACAGTGTGTCAAAAGTCGACGAGATAATCAGTAACCCCCGTCGGCCGAGATCGAGCTCCGGCTCGGTGGAGGTCGAAGGGACAATTCCGACAAATTGACTGTCAGCAGTCAGATTGTCAGGAATCAACTCAAGTTGTTGACCCGAGCTTGCTCGGGGACATTTTCAACGGAGAGTTTGATCCTGGCTCAGGACGAACGCTGGCGGCGTGCTTAACACATGCAAGTCGAGCGGTAAGGCTCCTTCGGGAGTACACGAGCGGCGAACGGGTGAGTAACACGTGAGTAACCTGCCCCATTCATCGGGATAACCAGCGGAAACGCTGGCTAATACCGAATACGACCACCGACGGCATCGTCTGGTGGTGGAAAGCTCCGGCGGAGTGGGATGGACTCGCGGCCTATCAGCTAGTTGGTGAGGTAACGGCTCACCAAGGCCACGACGGGTAGCCGGCCTGAGAGGGTGACCGGCCACACTGGGACTGAGACACGGCCCAGACTCCTACGGGAGGCAGCAGTGGGGAATATTGGACAATGGGCGCAAGCCTGATCCAGCAACGCCGCGTGAGGGATGACGGCCTTCGGGTTGTAAACCTCTTTCAGCAGGGACGAAGCGAAAGTGACGGTACCTGCAGAAGAAGGACCGGCCAACTACGTGCCAGCAGCCGCGGTAATACGTAGGGTCCGAGCGTTGTCCGGAATTATTGGGCGTAAAGGGCTCGTAGGCGGTTTGTCGCGTCGGGAGTGAAAACTCAGGGCTCAACCCTGAGCGTGCTTCCGATACGGGCAGACTAGAGGTATGCAGGGGAGAACGGAATTCCTGGTGTAGCGGTGGAATGCGCAGATATCAGGAGGAACACCGGTGGCGAAGGCGGTTCTCTGGGCATTACCTGACGCTGAGGAGCGAAAGCATGGGGAGCGAACAGGATTAGATACCCTGGTAGTCCATGCCGTAAACGTTGGGCGCTAGGTGTGGGGACCTTCCACGGTTTCCGTGCCGCAGCTAACGCATTAAGCGCCCCGCCTGGGGAGTACGGCCGCAAGGCTAAAACTCAAAGGAATTGACGGGGGCCCGCACAAGCGGCGGAGCATGCTGATTAATTCGATGCAACGCGAAGAACCTTACCTGGGTTTGACATATGCCGGAAAGCTGCAGAGATGTAGCCCCCTTTTGGTCGGTATACAGGTGGTGCATGGCTGTCGTCAGCTCGTGTCGTGAGATGTTGGGTTAAGTCCCGCAACGAGCGCAACCCTCGTCCTATGTTGCCAGCACGTCATGGTGGGGACTCATAGGAGACTGCCGGGGTCAACTCGGAGGAAGGTGGGGATGACGTCAAGTCTTCATGCCCCTTATGTCCAGGGCTTCAAGCATGCTACAATGGCCGGTACAAAGGGCTGCGAAACCGCAAGGTGGAGCGAATCCCAAAAAGCCGGTCTCAGTTCGGATTGGGGTCTGCAACTCGACCCCATGAAGTCGGAGTCGCTAGTAATCGCAGATCAGCAACGCTGCGGTGAATACGTTCCCGGGCCTTGTACACACCGCCCGTCACGTCATGAAAGTCGGCAACACCCGAAGCCGGTGGCCCAACCCTTGTGGAGGGAGCCGTCGAAGGTGGGGCTGGCGATTGGGACGAAGTCGTAACAAGGTAGCCGTACCGGAAGGTGCGGCTGGATCACCTCCTTTCTAAGGAGCATCTGGCTTCCACGGAAGTCCAGGCGTGTCCGTTCCTCAGCGAATGTCTGAGGCGGCACAGCTCACTAGTGGACGTCGACTATTTGGCTCGAGCCGCACCGAACGCCGTCAGTACACCTGCTTGCAGGACGGAACATCGGCCGGAAGGCGACTCGACTCAGGCACACTGTTGGGTCCTGAGGGATCAGCACGATCACTCAGGACTGCATGAACCTCCCTCACCGGAGTGCGAGTGCAGGACCGCCCGTATTTTGAGAACTTCACAGTGGACGCGAGCATCTTTGTAGTAACAACAAGCTACTAAGTGCACATGGTGGATGCCTTGGCATCGAGAGCCGATGAAGGACGTTGGAGTCTGCGAAAAGCCCCGGGGAGGTGACAACCGACCTGTGATCCGGGGATGTCCGAATGGGGAAACCCACCTGGAGGAAAGTCCAGGTACCTGCGCCTGAACACATAGGGCGTTTGGAGGGAACGTGGGGAAGTGAAACATCTCAGTACCCACAGGAAGAGAAAACAACCGTGATTCCGGTAGTAGTGGCGAGCGAAACCGGACCTAGGCTAAACCTCAGGTATGTGATAGCCGGCAGGCGTTGTACCTGGGGGGTCGTGGGGCCAGACCGTTGATTCTGCCGAGTCAACAAAGAGTCATAAACCATGAGTGAAGTGGAAGCCGACTGGAAAGTCGCGACACAGAGGGTGAGATCCCCGTACACGTAAGCTCATGGCTCTTGTCTGTCACCCCGAGTAACACCGGACCCCTGAAATCCGGTGTGAATCTGGCGGGACCACCCGTTAAGCCTAAATACTCCTCGATGACCGATAGCGGACAAGTACCGTGAGGGAAAGGTGAAAAGTACCCCGGGAGGGGAGTGAAATAGTACCTGAAACCATGTGCATACAATCCGTCGGAGCAGTCCTCGTGGCTGTGACGGCGTGCCTTTTGAAGAATGAGCCTGCGAGTTAGCGTGGTGTAGCGAGGTTAAGACGAGAGTCGTAGCCGTAGCGAAAGCGAGTCCGAACAGGGCGATTGAGTTGCACCATCTAGACCCGAAGCGGAGTGATCTATCCATGGGCAGGTTGAAGCGCGGGTAAGACCGCGTGGAGGACCGAACCCACCTAGGTTAAAAACTGGGGGGATGACCTGTGGATAGGGGTGAAAGGCCAATCAAACTCCGTGATAGCTGGTTCTCCCCGAAATGCATTTAGGTGCAGCGTTGCGTGTTTCTTGCCGGAGGTAGAGCACTGGATGGGCTAGGGGGCCTACCAGCTTACTGAACTCAGCCAAACTCCGAATGCCGGTAAGTGAGAGCGCAGCAGTGAGACTGTGGGGGATAAGCTTCATAGTCGAGAGGGAAACAGCCCAGACCATCAGCTAAGGTCCCAAAGAGATAACTAAGTGGAAAAGGATGTGGAGTCGCAGAGACAACCAGGAGGTTGGCTTAGAAGCAGCCACCCTTGAAAGAGTGCGTAATAGCTCACTGGTCAAGTAATTCCGCGCCGACAATTTAGCGGGGCTCAAGTTATCCACCGAAGCTATGGGTTTCATGCAATAGCCAGGCCTTCGTGGTCCAGGCGCATGGGGCGGTAGGGGAGCGTCGTGTGGCGAGCGAAGCGGCGGGGTGACCCAGCCGTGGATGCCACACGAGTGAGAATGCAGGCATGAGTAGCGAATGAGGAGTGAGAAACTCCTCCACCGAATGACCAAGGGTTCCAGGGTCAAGCTAATCTTCCCTGGGTAAGTCGGGACCTAAGGCGAGGCCGACAGGCGTAGTCGATGGACAACGGGCTGATATTCCCGTACCGGCGTTGAATCGCCCATGCTGAATCCAGTGATGCTAAGTGCCCGAAACCTCACCTAAGTTCTCTTCGGAGGACGTGGTGGGGCGGAGCGCACGACCCGAGCTGGTAGTAGGCAAGCAATGGTGTGACGCAGGAAGGTAGCTCATCCCGGGCGATGGTTGTCCCGGGGTAAGGAAGTAGGGCTGGTGATAGGCAAATCCGTCACCTGCATGCCTGAGATCTGATGCCGAGGCGTTTTAGCCGAAGTGAGTGATCCTATGCTGTCGAGAAAAGCATCTAGCGAGATTCAGAGCCGCCCGTACCCCAAACCGACTCAGGTGGTCAAGTAGAGAATACTAAGGTGATCGAGATAATCATGGTTAAGGAACTCGGCAAAATGCCCCCGTAACTTCGGGAGAAGGGGGGCCGGATTCGTCAGCACCCTCGCGGTGCGAAGCGATGAAGGCCGCAGAGACCAGGCCCAAGCGACTGTTTACTAAAAACACAGGTCCGTGCTAAGTCGAAAGACGCCGTATACGGACTGACTCCTGCCCGGTGCTGGAAGGTTAAGGGGACGTGTTAGCGCAAGCGAAGCACTGAACTTAAGCCCCAGTAAACGGCGGTGGTAACTATAACCATCCTAAGGTAGCGAAATTCCTTGTCGGGTAAGTTCCGACCTGCACGAATGGAGTAACGACTTGGGCGCTGTCTCAACCATGAACTCGGCGAAATTGCACTACGAGTAAAGATGCTCGTTACGCGCGGCAGGACGGAAAGACCCCGGGACCTTCACTACAGTTTGGTATTGGTGTTTGGTTCAATTTGTGTAGGATAGGTGGGAGACTTTGAAGCTCGGACGCCAGTTCGAGTGGAGTCATCGTTGAAATACCACTCTGATTGAATTAGATATCTAACCTAGGTCCGTTATCCGGATCAGGGACAGTGCCTGATGGGTAGTTTAACTGGGGCGGTTGCCTCCTAAAATGTAACGGAGGCGCTCAAAGGTTCCCTCAGCCTGGTTGGCAATCAGGTTTCGAGTGTAAGTGCACAAGGGAGCTTGACTGTGAGAGTGACAGCTCGAGCAGGGACGAAAGTCGGAACTAGTGACCCGGCGCTGGCTTGTGGAAGCGGCGTCGCTCAACGGATAAAAGGTACCCCGGGGATAACAGGCTGATCTTCCCCAAGAGTCCATATCGACGGGATGGTTTGGCACCTCGATGTCGGCTCGTCGCATCCTGGGGCCGTAGCAGGTCCCAAGGGTTGGGCTGTTCGCCCATTAAAGCGGCACGCGAGCTGGGTTTAGAACGTCGTGAGACAGTTCGGTCCCTATCCGCCGCGCGCGTAGGAAACTTGAGAGAGGCTGACCCTAGTACGAGAGGACCGGGTTGGACGAACCTCTGGTGTGCCAGTTGTTCTGCCAAGAGCACGGCTGGTTAGCTACGTTCGGAAATGATAACCGCTGAAAGCATCTAAGCGGGAAGCATGTCTCAAGATGAGGTTTCCCACTGGTTTACCAGGTAAGGCCCCCAGCAGACCACTGGGTTGATAGGCCGGAAGTGGAAGTGCGGCAACGCATGGAGCTGACCGGTACTAATAGGCCGAGGGCTTGTTTCTTACAAAGATATTGCGCGTCCACTGTGAGGTTCCCGAAATATGGTCGGGAACGATTGATATTTCCATAGAGTTTCGGCGACCATGGCGATGGGGAAATACCCGGCAACATTCCGAACCCGGAAGTCAAGCCCATCAGCGCCGATGGTACTGCACTGGAGACGGTGTGGGAGAGTAGGACGTCGCCGGACAATCATTGAGCGCGAGGCCGCCCCACCAGGGGCGGCCTCGCTGCTATGTGTAGACATGCTCAGGAGTGAGTGATCCGATATGGCTCAAACACCGAACAATCGCGGCCGCGGTGGCGGTCGTCCGTCGTCGCGTGGCGGAAGTGGGTCCGGCAGCGGACGCGGCCGGCGCGGACCGGGAAGTTCTGCTGGACGCTCCGGCGGTCAGGGGCGCGCCGGCGACGAGAAGTCCCGCAAGTCCAAGGGCGGGGATCGCCGCGAGTCGACGGGGCGTTCGAGCGGTGGCGGCCGTGGCCGTCCCCCGGGCGGCGGACGTCGGTTCGACCGTCGTCCCGAACCGGCTCCACGCACCGAGGAGCAGAAGATCTACGACGGTCCGCCGATCCCCGACGGGGTGCTGGCCAAGGACCTGGACCGGTTCGCGCGTCAGCAGCTGCAGAACATCCCCGAGAAGCTCGCCGACAAGGTGGCTCGTCACCTGGTGATGGCCGGGACCTTGCTGACCGAGGATCCCGAGCTGGCGCACAAGCACGCCTTGGCGGCGCGCGCTCGGGCGATGCGCAACGCGCTGGTGCGAGAGGCCGTCGGTGAGACGGCGTACGCCTGCGGCCTGTGGGCCGAGGCACTGGCCGAGTTCCGCGCTGCGAAGCGGATGTCCGGAAACGGAATGTACGCGCCCATGATGGCCGACTGCGAACGCGCTCTCGGTCGACCCGACAAGGCCATCGCCTACGACACCGCCGACGTTCGGGCGAAGCTGGACGAGGCCGGCCAGATCGAGCTGTCGATCGTGGTCGCCGGTGCGCGGCGTGATCGCGGTCAGGTCGAGGAAGCGGTGCGCCTGCTCGAGACCGAGCCGTTGCTGTCGAAGAGCCGCGCTCCCTGGGTCGCGCGACTCCGCTACGCCTACGCCGACAGCTTGTTGGCTGCGGGGCGTACCGAGGAGGCGATCACCTGGTTCCACCGGACCGTGGCAGTCGACGGTGACGGCGCGACCGACGCCGCCGAGCGGATCGCCGAGCTCGAGGGTTGATCGACCTCGTGTGACCGGGGCGTGCGTTTTCCACACAGGGTCCGCTGTCGGATCTTTTCCACAGCGGACGGATCATGGGTCGACTGCGGCCGGCGGTCGGTCGACGATCGACCGATGACTACGACAACAGATCTGAACCGAGTTGAGCTGATCGGCCGAGTCTCGGCCGTGCTGCCGTCACGGACCTTGCCCAGTGGCGATGAGGTGGTGTCGTTTCGGCTGGTGGTTCGCCGTTCGCGGGCAGCACGCCGAGGTTCGCGCCAGTCGGTCGACACCTTCGACTGCGACGCGTGGACGAGCGCTGCGCGCAAGGCCGTGCAGCGATTGGTCGTCGACGACGTCGTGCGTGTCGAGGGAGTGCTGCGGCGCCAGTTCTTCCAGAGTGCGACCGGGCCGGCGAGCCGGGTGAACGTGGACGTCACCCGGGTACGTCGCGAGTCGTCGATACGCTCATCACCATGACCTCTGATGGCGACGGACTCCGCACGTCCGACGGTCCACTGGTCGAGGTGCACGATGCCGTCTTCCTGGACCTCGACGGTGTCGTCTACATCGGACCCGACGCGCTGCCCGGCGTGGTCGACACCGTGAACCGCGTGGACCTCCCGGTCGCGTACCTGACCAACAACGCCACACGAGCGGCCACCGAGATCGCCGATCATCTGCGCTCGTTCGGCCTGCGGCTCGACGACGACGCCGTCGTGACGGCCGGACAGGTCGTCAGTGACCAGATCGCGGCCGATCTGGGCACCGGCGCGCGGGTCCTGGTCGCCGGTGCCGACGGGATGCGACGCGCCGTCGAGGAAGCCGGCCTGGTGGCGGTGACGTCGATGGACGACGACCCGGAGGCTGTCGTGCAAGGCGGCGTCGTCGACATTCGATGGAGTCAGCTGGCCGAGGCGTCGTACGCCGTGGCAGCGGGACTGCCCTGGTATGCCTCGAACCCGGACCTGACATTTCCGACGCCTCGCGGCTTGGCACCCGGCAACGGTGCGCTGGTGCAGGCCGTGCGCACCGCGACCGGCGCCGAACCGCTGGTGGCAGGCAAACCGGGCCGGCTGATCTTCGACACCGCGAGCCGACGGCTGGGTGCCCAGCGCCCCATCATGGTCGGCGACCGCGTCGACACCGACATCGACGGCGCCATCACCGCTGGGGTGCCCAGCATGCTGGTGTTGACCGGCGTCACCGATCTCGCCCACCTGTTCGCCGTCGAACCGGGGCACCGGCCCGACTTCGTCTCGGCGACACTGGCCGGGTTGAACGCCGAACACCCCGCGGTCAGCGTCACCGGCCATTCCGCCAGGTGCCGCGGCGTGACCGCAGAGGCGCGTGACGGTGTCATCGAGGTCGACGGGGCCCCGCGCGACATCTGCTCGATCCGCGCCGCCACGGCGTTGGCTTGGTCGATGCGCGACGCCTCCGATGTCATCGCGCGCCCGGGTGGGACACTGGAACCATGACCGAATCTGCCGAGACGGCTGGTGTGGACGACACTGAGATGACTGCTGTCGACGACGCTGGGCCGACTGGTGTCGACGACACCGGGCCGACTGGTGTCGACGAGATCGGAGCCGGCTCGACCGGTGATCCGGTGATCGACGAGGCGTTGGCACGACTGGACGCACTCGACCACCGTCCGGTGCACGAGCATCCTGCGGAGTTCGAAGCCGTCCACCGCGTCCTACGAGACACGCTCAGCGGTCAACGGAACCCGTGAGTCGACGACTACGCCTCGACGCCGAGCTGGTGCGCCGGGGTCTGGCCCGGTCGCGTGAGCACGCCGCCACGCTGATCACCGACGGTCGGGTGTCGGTGGGCGGGGCGAAGGCCACGAAACCGGCGACCAACGTCACGACCGACCAGGCGATCGTGGTCAAGGAGTCCGACGAGCCGGCGTGGGCGTCGCGTGGCGCGCACAAGCTGCTTGGTGCATTGGAGGCGTTCGAGCCGCTCGGACTCTCCGTGGTCGGTCGCCGGTGCCTGGACGCGGGAGCCTCGACGGGCGGATTCACCGACGTGCTGCTGCAGCGCGGCGTCGACCACGTGATCGCCGTCGACGTCGGATACGGCCAGCTGGTCTGGTCCTTGCAGAACGATCCACGAGTCACGGTCATGGACCGCACGAATGTGCGGCACCTGAGCGTCGAGGACATCGGCGGTCCGGTCTCCTTGGTCGTCAGCGACTTGTCGTTCATCTCCCTTACCGTGGTGATGCCCGCACTGACAGCAGTGACCGAGCACGAAGGGGACATCGTGTTGATGATCAAGCCGCAGTTCGAGGTCGGACGTGAGCAGCTGGGCAAGAAGGGTGTCGTGCGTGACCCCGACCTGCACGCCGAGGCCGTGCTCGCGGTGTGTCGGTCCGCTCTGCGTCACGGGTGGGGGACCCGTGCGCTGGCACCCAGTCCGTTGCCCGGCCCGGCCGGCAACGTCGAGTACTTCTGCTGGCTGCGCACCGATGCTCCAGCACCTGAGGAACAGGCCGCACACGACGTCGTGGCAGCAGGTCCGCTGATGAGGGGACAGACCGCATGAGGACCGTGGTCCTGTTGGCGCACACGGGCCGGGAGGACGCCGTCGAGGTCGCCGTCGGCTTCAGTCGTGACCTGCGCCGTGAAGGCGTGGACGTGGCGATTCCGGCCGCCGACGAGGCCGTGTTCGCCGCCGCCGGCCTGACCGATTGCGTGACCTTCGACGGCGAGCCGTGCGAGGCCGAGCTGGCCGTCGTCTTCGGCGGCGACGGCACGATCCTGCGCGCGGCCGAGACCTGCCGAGGGACCGGAATCCCGGTGCTGGGGGTCAATCTGGGTCACGTCGGCTTCCTCGCCGAGGCCGACGCAGAGGACCTGGCGGACGTCGTGCGCGGAGTCGTCGACCGGACCTACACGGTCGAGGAGCGCCTGACGGTCGACGTGCAGGTCACGGTCGGCGGCGAGGTCGTCGCCACCAACTGGGCGCTCAACGAGGCCAGCGTGGAGAAGGCGGCGCGCGAGCGCATGCTCGAGCTCGTGGTCGAGATCGATGACCGGCCGGTGTCCCGGTGGGGTTGCGACGGTGTCGTGTGTGCGACCCCCACGGGGTCGACGGCCTACAACTTCAGCGCCGGTGGGCCCATCGTGTGGCCCGAGGTGTCCGCGCTCCTGATGGTCCCGATCAGCGCGCACGCGCTGTTCGCCAGCCCGCTCGTGGTCTCCCCGAGCTCCAAGCTTGCGATCGAGGTCGTCGGCGAGACCACGACGGGGGTGCTGTGGTGCGACGGCAGGCGAGCCGCCGATCTGCCGTTCGGCGCCCGCGTCGAGGTCGTGCGCGGGCACGAACCCGTGCGGCTGGCCAGCTTGGTCCCGGCCCCGTTCGCCGATCGGTTGGTCCGCAAGTTCGAGCTGCCCGTGGACGGCTGGCGTGGCGCTTCGGCCCGCCGCCGCGAGCTGGAGCGTCGAGGGCGGGACGACAGTCGAGGGCGGGACGACAGCTGATGTGGCACCACCTGCGGCTGAGTGCGTTGGGCGTCATCGAGTCCGCCGAGCTGGAGCTCGGTGACGGTTTCACCGTCATCACGGGCGAGACCGGGGCCGGCAAGACCATGGTCGTCACGGCGTTGGGTCTGCTCCGCGGTGAACGCGCCGATCTGGGGTTGGTGCGGCGCGGGGCGGACCAGGCACGGATCGAGGCGACCGTCGGACTGCCCGAGAGCTCGGGGGTGGCGCAGCGCATCGAAGAGGCCGGCGGTCAGGTCGACGACAACACCTTGGTGCTCGGCCGGGTCCTGTCGGCCCAAGGCCGCTCTCGTGCGGTGGCCGGCGGAACCACGGTTCCCGCGGGATTGCTGGCCGAGGTCACCGACGAGCTGGTCGCGGTGCACGGTCAATCCGATCAGCATCGACTGCTGCGTCCGGCCGAGCAGCGTGCGGCCCTCGACCGCTTCGCCGGTGACGAGCTGGCCGACGTCATGGCCGAGTACGCCCCGGTTCATGCACGCTGGCGCGAGGTCCAGCGCCGGCTCGACGAGCTTTCCACCCAGTCGCAGGAGCGTGCTCGTGAGCTCGACCTGCTGAGGTTCGGTCTCGGCGAGGTCGCGTCCGTCGAGCCGGTGGCCGGCGAGGACGAGGCCTTGCGCGCGGAGGAACAGCGGCTCGCCCACGCCGAATCGCTGGCGTTGGCCTCCGAGCGAGCCAGACTCCTGCTCGCAGCCGACACCGAGGACGCCGCGTCCGCCGCCCGCGGACGGGTCGCCGATGCGGTGGCGACCCTGCACGAGGTCGCCGGACACGACCCCGAGCTGGACACGCTGGCTTCACGAGCCGATGAGCTGGTGATCCTGCTCGACGACGTCGCGGCCGAGCTCGTCGCCTATCGTGACCGGATCGAGGTCGACCCGGCCCGGCTCGCGGAGGTCCAGGAGCGCCGCGCACGGCTGACCGCCCTGCAACGCAAGTACGGTCCCGGACTCGACGACGTGCTGGCGTGGGCCGAGAAGAGCGCGGCGCGGATGGCCGAGCTGGACCACGACGACGAGCGTCTCGACGAGCTGGCCGCCGAGCGCGACCGGTTGGCTCCGCAGGTGTTCGCGCTCGCCGACCGGCTCACCGCGATTCGGACCGCTGCCGCCGAGCGATTGTCCGCTGCGGTCGACCACGAGCTGGCTCAGCTGTCGATGCCGCACGCTCACCTGGAACCTCGCGTCACTCGCGTCACTCGCGCCGACGGCGCGACCCCGGGTCCACACGGACTCGACGAGGTCGAGCTGTTGTTCTCGGCGAACCGGGGGACGGACCCGCGCCCGCTGGTCAAGGGCGCCAGCGGTGGCGAGCTGTCGCGGTTGATGCTGGCGCTCGAGGTGGTGCTGGCCGACCGCACGACGATCCCGACCTTGGTGTTCGACGAGGTCGACGCCGGTATCGGTGGCAAGGCGGCCGTCGAGGTCGGTCGTCGGCTACGGCGGCTGGCCGAGCACGCACAAGTCATCGCAGTCACGCACCTGCCGCAGGTGGCTGCCTTCGCCCACCACCACTTCGTCGTCGACAAGGCCGACGGCGCCGTGACGCGCAGCTCTGTGGTCGAGCTGGGTCCTGATGACCGCGTCGACGAGCTGGCGCGGATGCTGGCCGGCCAGGACGACTCGGCCAGCGCCCAGGCGCATGCGCGCGAGCTGCTGGACCTGGCCGAGGGGTGAGCGCGCGGCGTCACCCGGTGTGACACCAGTGACACGTGAGGTTTCTGCGACACGCCGCACGATCACGCCGGAATCATCGGTCGCACCAGGGACGATGGACGGCGATGTCCAAACTCAGAAAGTCCGGCCTCCGGCTCCGCGGACGGGTCGACGAACCCGTCGAAGGCGTCGTCGGGCCCGTTCGCTTCGCGCGCCGCGACGCCGATCTGGCGGCCCTTCGCGACGGCGACATCGCGTTGGTCGACCTGGTCGACCTCGACGAGCGCCGCGCCGGCGAGCTGATCGAGGCGCGCGTCGCCGCTGTGCTCAACACCGCACCGTCGTCGACGGGGCGCGTGCCGAACCAGGGACCGAAGCTGCTGGCCGATGCCGGCGTCACCTTGGTCGACGTCGGGAACGAGGGCATCTGGTCGCGCCTGCGCAACGGCGAGGTGGTCCAGGTCCTCGACGGCCGGGTTCTCCTCGACGGCACCCTCATCGCGACCGGAGTCGTCCAGGACGCCTCGCGGGTCGCGTCGACGCTGAAGAACGCCCAGGACGGCTTGTCGACCCGCCTGGACGCACTGACGGTCAACGCCGCCGACCACATCAGTCGTGAACAGGGAATGCTCCTCGGAGGGGTGGGCGTTCCGCGGCTGCGGACGCGGGTGCGGCAGCGTCCGGTGATCGTGGTCTCGAAGGACTACGACGCCGAGGCCGATCTCGCCGCGTTGAAGCGATTCATCGCGCAGAACGACCCGGTGCTGATCGGCGCGGGCGCCGGCGCCGACCTGCTGATCGCAGCAGGACATCGCGTCCACGTCCTGGTCGGCGACGCCGACCGTCTGTCCGAACGCGCGATCCGTGAAGCGGGCGAAGTCGTGGTCACCACGACCACCGGTCGGGTCAGTCGACCCGAGCGCCTCGAGAAGCACGGCAAGGACGTCGTCACGTTCACCTCCACGGGCGCCGACGACGATGCCGCGATCCTGCTGGCCGACACCAACGAGGCGTCCGTCATCATCCACGCCGGGGCCCCGCCGTCGCTCAACGCCTTGCTGGAGCGAGCGCCCAGCGACAGCGCTCGCCAGGTCGTCACCCGGTTGCGCGCCGGTTCGCGGTTGGTCGACGCCAAGGCCGCTGTTTCGCTGTCCCCACGTCCCATGTCCTTGTGGCCGGTGCTGCTGATGCTGCTGGTCGGACTCGTGACCGTGGCCGTCGCCATCACCGTCACACCGCTCGGCCAGGACTGGTTCGAGCAGGTGCGTCAGGGTTGGGACGATCTCGGTTCCTCGATCGGAGGCCTTTTCTCGTGATCAACTTCCGCTATCACGTCGTCTCGCTCACGGCCGTGCTGCTGGCGCTGGCCGCCGGTGTCGTGCTGGGCGCCGGCTTCCTCGACCGATCCGACGACGACACGGCGACCGTCGCGACCACCGATTCGGCGATCGCGTCGTTCGAGGCCGGGTACGCGAGCCGGACGGCACCGCTGCTGACCAACGACGTGCTGGACTCGACGTCGGTGCTGATCGTCACGACGACCGGAGCGCGGGCCGAGGACGTCAAGGGAGTGACCAGCGCCATCGAGCGTGCCGGGGGCAGCGTCGTCGGAAGCGTCGAGCTGACCGCGAAGCTGCTCGATCCGGGCGGGCGTCAGTTCGCCGACGGCGTCGCCGAGAAGGCCGGCGCCGAGGTAGCCGAGATCACCGATGCGGCACCGGGTTATCCCCGCATCGGTGCGGCACTGGCTCGCGCCTACCTGGCGACCAAGGCTGCCGACGCCGACGAGACGTCGGCCCAGCTGGCGGCTGCGTTCACCGAGGGCGAGCTCGTCGTCGGCGAGCAACCGGACCGACGGGCGAGTCTGGCCGTCGTCGTCACGGCACCCCGATCGTCGGCCACCGAGCAGCAGGGCGCCAGCCTGGCCGCACTCGTGACGGCGCTCGACCAGGCATCCGCCGGAGTCGTCGTGGCCGGCCCGACCTCGTCGTCGCAGCAGGGCGGCCTGGTCGAGGCGGTGCGTGCCGACGACGCTGCGTCGCAGGTCTCGACGGTCGACGTCGCCGACCTGGTCCTGGGGCGGATCGCGGTCGCGCTCGCCCTGGCCGAGGAGCTCGACGGCCGTTCGGGCGCATGGGGCACCGCGCGCAGCGCGGACGGAGCGCTTCCGGCCGCCTCGTGAGGACCCGCGCTCGCCGGGACACCTCGGCGAACGCGGTCGAGCCGTGGGGCGTGTCCGCGTCGCGACGGGTGGGATCGATCGTCTAGACTGGAGTTCCGTGGAGCAGGTCCCGTTCGGGGTCTGACACCTTCTACCACGGGAGTCACCTTGGCTGGGAACGCCGTCACCAAGCACGTGTTCGTCACCGGCGGGGTCGCTTCCTCGCTCGGCAAGGGGCTGACCGCCTCGAGCCTGGGACGGCTGCTCAAGTCGCGCGGTCTGCGCGTCACGATGCAAAAGCTCGACCCGTACCTCAACGTCGATCCGGGAACCATGAATCCGTTCCAGCACGGCGAGGTGTTCGTCACCGACGACGGCGCCGAGACCGACCTCGACATCGGTCACTACGAGCGGTTCCTCGACGAGGACCTCGTCGGCCGGGCCAACGTGACGACCGGGCAGGTGTACTCAGAGGTCATCGCACGTGAGCGGCGCGGCGACTACCTGGGCGAGACGGTGCAGGTCATCCCGCACATCACGAACGAGATCAAGGACCGCATGCTGGCCATGGGGGGCCCCGACATCGACGTCGTGATCCACGAGATCGGCGGCACAGTCGGTGACATCGAGAGCCAGCCGTTCCTGGAGTCGGCCCGGCAGGTGCGCCAGGAGGTCGGGCGGGGCAACTGCTTCTTCCTGCACGTGTCGTTGATCCCGTACATCGGGCCGTCGAAGGAGCTCAAGACCAAGCCCACCCAGCACTCGGTCGCAGCCCTGCGGTCGATCGGCATCCAGCCCGACGCCATCGTGTGTCGCTCGGACCGTCCGTTGACCGAGAGCGTCAAGGACAAGATCGCACTGATGTGCGACGTCGACTCCGAAGCCGTCGTGACGTGTGCCGACGCTCCGTCGATCTACGACATCCCCAAGGTCCTGCACGCCGAGGGCCTCGACGCCTACGTCGTGCGTCGCCTCGACCTGCCGTTCCGTGACGTCAACTGGACGGAGTGGGACGCGCTGCTCGAACGCGTCCACCAGCCGGCCGAGACCATCACGATCGCCCTCGTGGGCAAGTACATCGACCTGCCCGATGCCTATCTGTCGGTCGCCGAGGCGCTGCGCGCCGGTGGGTTCGCCAACGACGCCAAGGTCGAGCTCCGGTGGGTCGCCTCCGATGAGTGCGCCACCGAAGCGGGGGCTGCACGTCAGCTGGCCGACGTCGACGGCGTCTGCGTCCCCGGTGGTTTCGGCATCCGTGGCATCGAAGGCAAGCTCGGCGCCCTGCGGTACGCCCGCGAGCACCGCATCCCGACGTTGGGCCTGTGCCTGGGCCTGCAGTGCATGGTCATCGAGTTCGCGCGCAATGTCGCAGGTGTGGCCGATGCCAGCTCATCGGAGTTCGACCCGAACAGCGAGCACCCGGTCATCGCCACGATGGCCGAACAGCTCGAGATCGTCGACGGCGCCGGCGATCTCGGCGGCACGATGCGCCTGGGCCTGTACCCGGCTGCTCTGGCCGCAGGATCCATCGCGGCGGAGGTCTACGGCACCGACAAGGTCGAGGAACGCCACCGGCACCGCTACGAGGTCAACAACGCCTACCGCTGTCAGCTGGAGGCTGCAGGTCTGGTCTTCAGCGGGACGTCACCGGATGCATCGCTCGTCGAGTTCGTCGAGCTGCCCCGCGACGTCCACCCGTACTACATCGCGACACAGGCGCATCCCGAGCTGCGGTCGCGTCCGACGCGTCCGCACCCGTTGTTCGCGGGCCTGGCTGCTGCTGCCCTCGTCCGGCAGAAGGAGACGCGGCTGCCGGTCGACGATCCGGTATGACCGAGCACCCAGATCTCACCGGAACCCTCGCCGACGGTCGGCCGCTGACGGACACCGCGGCAACCTGGCCCGTCGCGACCAGCACGGTCGTGCACGACTCGCCGTACGCGCAGGTGCGCACCGACGTCATCGTCGACCCGACGGGAGGCGAGCACGCGCGTCTGGTCGTCCGGCCGAACGGAGCGGTGGGGGTGCTCGCGTTGGACGTCGACGATCGGGTGCTGTTGGTCCAGCAGTACCGACATCCGGTCGGACAGCGCATGCTCGAGCTGCCCGCCGGGACGCTCGACGTCGTGGGGGAGTCGAACCTCGACGCCGCACGGCGCGAGCTGGCCGAGGAAGCCGACGTGGTCGCCGAGAGCTGGTCGTCGTTGTTGCACGCGCACGCCTCGCCCGGCTACTCCGGTGAGGCCTGGGAGGTCTTCCTGGCCGAGGGCTTGTCGCCGCTGCCCGTGGAGCAGCGAACCGTCCGCAGGGCCGAGGAAGCGGACATGGACCACTGGTGGTTGCCGTTCGACGAGGCACTCGACGCCGTCGCGGCCGGTCGGATCACCGACGCCATGACGGTCGCCGGCCTGTTGGCGCTGCACGCACGTCGGACCCGCTGACGTGTCACCGGTCGAGCGGTCGGTCCAGGAGTACCTGAGTCACCTGTCGGTCGAACGGGGCCTGGCCGACAACACGATGCGTTCGTACCGTGGCGACCTGCGCCGATACATCGAGTTCCTGCTGTCGCGCGGCGTGGACGACGCGGTCGGCATCGACGAGAACCTGGTGGCAGCGTTCCTGGGGGTGTTGCGCACCGGGGATCGCGACCATCCGCCCCTCGGCACCGCGAGCGCGGCCCGCACGATCGTCGCGGTCCGCGGATTCCACCGGTTCCTGGTCCGCGAACAGGTGGTCGGGCAGGACGTGACGGCAGCGATCAAGCCACCCCGGCCACCCAGCCGGCTGCCCAAGGCTCTCGACCTGAGCCAGGTCGAGGCGATCCTGCATACTGCCGGAGCAGCCGGGACGGTGTTGTCGTCGCGCGATCGCGCGCTCGTGGAGGTGTTGTACGGCACCGGCGCCCGCATCTCGGAGGCCGTCGGCCTGGACCTGGACGATCTGGACCTCGACGACGGAGTCGTGCTGCTGCGCGGCAAGGGCGGCAAGCAGCGACTCGTCCCCTTGGGCTCCTTCGCGATCTCGGCGGTCAAGGACTACCTGACGGCATCGCGTCCGGCGCTGGTCAGCAAGGCCGAGCCCGCTGTCTTCCTGAACGCACGAGGAGGGCGCCTGTCACGACAGAGCGCCTGGACCGTGTTGAAGAAGGCGGCCGAAGCTGCCGGCATCACGGCCGAGGTGTCCCCACACACCTTGCGACACTCGTTCGCGACCCACTTGCTGGACGGCGGAGCGGACGTGCGTGTCGTGCAAGAGCTGCTGGGACACGCGTCGGTGACGACGACGCAGATCTACACCCTGGTCACGGTCGACAAGCTGCGGGAGATCTATGCGACGGCGCATCCGCGCGCCACGCACTGATCCGTGCAGGCACGAGTACAGTGACGAATGTCGACAAATCAAGAGGAGTGCCATGGTCACCGACAACACGGTAGGACCGACGGGCCGCCCGCTTCCGGACTTCCCGGAGCCCGGCCCGCGGCGTCCCGGTCACCCCGCGGTCATCATCGCGATGTGCAACCAGAAGGGTGGTGTCGGCAAGACCACGACGACGATCTCGCTGGGTGCGGCGCTGGCCGAGCTGGGCAGACGTGTGCTCCTCGTCGACTTCGACCCCCAGGGTTCCCTGACCGTCGGTCTGGGCATCGGCGCGCACGACCTCGACCAGAGCATCTACGACGCGCTGATGGATCGACAGGTCAGCGTCAAGGACCTGATCATCTCGACCGCAGTGCCGCGCCTGGACCTGGTGCCGGCCAACATCGATCTGTCGGCTGCTGAGATGCAGCTGGTCACCGAAGTGGGACGCGAGCAGACGCTGGCGCGAGTGCTCAAGCAGGTCCAGCACGACTACGACGTGATCCTCGTCGACTGCCAGCCGTCGCTCGGCCTGCTGACGGTCAACGCGCTGACGGCCGCGAACGGCGTCATCATCCCGCTGGAGTGCGAGTACTTCGCGCTGCGGGGGGTCGCGCTGCTGAAGGAGACCATCGAGCGGGTCCAGGAGCGCACCAACGACGGTCTGCAGATCATCGGCTTGCTCGGCACCATGTTCGACAGCAGGACGTTGCACGACAAGGAAGTGCTGGCAACGCTCGTGCAAGGCTGGGGCGACCTGGTGTTCCACACCGTCATCCGACGGACGGTCAAGTTCTCCGACGCGACGGTCGCCGGGGAACCGATCACCGAGTACGCCTCCGGCTCACCGGGTGCGGAGTCGTACCGCCAGCTGGCCAAGGAGGTGCTGCAGCGATGCCCCGACGCGTGACGATGCCGGGCGCCGACGAGCTGTTTCGCCCCACCACCAAGAAGAAGCCCGGCGCCGGCGACGCGCCCGAGGCCGACAGCACCCCGGTCGAGAGCGGCCGGGTCAAGCACGACGAGAAGATGACGGTCTACCTGACCGCCGAGGAGCTCCTCGCGATCGAGCAGGCACGCCTGCAGCTGCGCGTGGCCCTCGGGCGCACCGTTGATCGTGGCCGGTTCGTGCGCGCGGCGATCGCCGAGGCGCTGGTCGACCTGGAGGCGCGCGGCACGGACAGCGCCGTCGCCCAGCGATTGAGCGGAACGTGACGGTCGCCGACGTCGAGCAGCCTGCCCCGCCGGGGTTCTCGGTCAACCTGACGAACTTCGAGGGTCCGTTCGACCTGCTGCTGCAGCTGATCTCCAAGCACGAGCTCGACATCACCGAGGTCGCGCTCTCGGCGGTCACCACAGAGTTCATCGCGTACGTCAAGACGCTGGACGACGATCTGGAGCAGACCACCAGCTTCTTGCTGGTGGCCTCGACACTGCTGGACCTGAAGGCTGCCCGCTTGCTTCCGCAGGCCGATGTGGAGGACGAGGACGACCTGGCCCTGCTCGAGGCCAGGGATCTGCTGTTCGCGCGGTTGCTGCAGTACAAGGCGTTCAAGCAGGTCGCTGCGGCCTTCGCCGAACGTCTCGAGGTCGAGCGCCGACGCTTCCCACGGGTGGCTCAGCTCGAACCGCGGTTCGCCGAGCTGCTGCCCGAGGTAGTCATCTCGGCCGGGCCCGACGAGCTGGCGCAGCTCGCGGCCGCAGTCTTCCAGGCCAAGCCCGTGCCCGTGGTCTCGTTGGCGCACCTGCACGCCCCCCAGGTCAGCGTGCGCGAACAGGTTCACCTGATGGTCGACCAGCTGCGCCGGACCCCGGAGATGACGTTTCGCGCGTTGACGGCGGACGCACCGGACCTGATGACGAAAGTTGCTCGCTTCCTGGGGCTGCTCGAGCTGTTCCGCGAGGGCGCCATCGGCCTGGAGCAGGCGACGCCACTGGGCGAGCTGCTGGTCCGGTGGACCGGAACGGACGAGGGTGACATCGACGTCGGCGACGAGTTCGACGAACCCGCGACCGAGGAATCCGGTCTCGAGCCCGACCCGGGTCCCGAGGTCGAACCGGTCGCACTGGTGACCGCCGACGACCAGTCCCACACCGACGGAGACACTCATGACTGACGCACCCACCGACGCCGTCACCACGACGCGCGAGGACGAGCTGGAGCTGCAGGTGCTCGACCTGCGGCCGGCGCTCGAGGCCGTGCTGATGGTTGCCGACCAGCCGCTGGACCACCTCACGCTCGCCCAGGCCGTCGGTCATCCGCCGACCGACGTCGAGGCGGCGTTGGCCGAGCTGGCGGACGAGTACACCGAGCAGGGCAGGGGTTTCGAGCTGCGCCACGTCGGCGGCGGGTGGCGGTTCTACTCCCGTGCGGAGCTCGCGCCGGCGGTCGAGCGGTTCGTGCTGGAGGGCCAGCACGCCCGGCTGACCCAGGCCGCGCTGGAGACCATGGCGGTCGTGGCGTACCGGCAGCCGATCAGCCGGTCCCGCATCTCGGCGATCCGCGGAGTCAACGTCGACGGCGTGGTCCGGACGCTGGTGACGCGCGGACTCATCACCGAGGCCGGCACCGACCGCGAGAGCGGCGCCGTGCTGTACGTGACGACCCCGTACTTCCTGGAGCGGATGGGCCTGGACGACCTGAGCGACCTGCCCGACCTGGCGCCGCTGCTGCCGGAGCTGGACGACCTCGACGAGGAATCGTTCGCCGGTCCGAATCAGGCGGTTCCCGATCCGGCCGAGCCACTGCCGGAGTCCCACGACGCCGAGGAGGTTGCCGAGGGTGGCGTCGATGAGTGACGACTCGACGAACGACGAGCCGCAGGGGGTGCGGCTGCAGAAGGTGCTGGCAGCCGCCGGGATCGGCAGTCGTCGCCGCTGCGAGGAGCTGATGGCCAACGGGCACGTCGAGGTCAACGGCCAGATCACGACCCAGATGGGGATTCGGGTCGACCCTTCCGTCGACGTCATCCACGTCGACGGAGTTCGTCTGCCGCCTCCGAGTGATCACGCCTACGTCGTGCTGAACAAACCGCGCGGCATCGTCTCGACGATGGCCGACGAGCATGGTCGCCCCGATCTGTCCGGGCTGCTCGAGGGACGCTCGGACCGGCTCTTCCACGTGGGACGCCTGGACACCGACACGTCCGGGTTGCTGATCTTGACCAACGACGGTGACCTCGCCCACCAGATGGCCCACCCGTCGTACGAGGTCACCAAGACCTACGTGGCCCTGGTCGAGGGGTCGGTGAGCAATCGGATCGGTCGGCAGCTGCTGGCCGGAGTCACCCTCGACGACGGCCCTGCACAGGCTGACCGCTTCGTGGTCAAGGATCGGTCGGGCGGTCGGTCCTTGGTTGAGCTCGACGTGCACATCGGTCGCAACCGGATCGTGCGACGCATGCTCGATCACGTGGGGCACCCCGTGATCGAGCTCACCCGGACGGCGTTCGGACCCTTGCGCCTGGGCGGGCTGGCGGTCGGCGCGATGCGCGATCTGTCCCGCGACGAGCTCGGCGCCCTCCTCGACAGCGTGCGCGCATGAACGCGGGGCGTCCGGTCCTGGTGATCGGCTGCGGCCTGATCGGCACGTCACTGGC
>Ga0180216_1000893_pt1 | contig 28357 bp, 31 predicted proteins | sample eDN3rd37CBELigMG_FD_128879 | JGI IMG/M metagenome (GOLD analysis project Ga0180216, IMG submission 128879) | Enriched Miracle-Growth compost microbial communities from Emeryville, California, USA - eDNA 3rd pass 37_C BE-Lig MG (version 2)... ... | reverse complement strand
GGCGGCGGCGCAGCGGACGACGGCGGCGGCGCAGCGGACGACGGCGGCGGCGCAGCGGACGACGACGGCGGCGCAGCGGACGAAAACGCAGACGCGAACGCAGGAGAGAAGCGAACAGAGAACGGACGACGGGGGGAATGAGGACGAAAACAGCAACGGCGGACGTAGAGGCAGTGAACTATGCGGTTGACGCAGCGGACGACACAGTGGACGCTGGAAGACGTCCGAAGTGGACGGTAGGGCGGGCAACCGGACGGCGAACGCAACGCACCGGTCGCGACCGTGGACAACGGGGCGAGCATTGAAAGCGACACGAGCTTTGGAAGACGACTAGTCGTGGCTGCTGCAGGAATCGCAGGACGGCCGGCGGAAGACACCCAGCCAAACTGGATCGGGCCGTGGCCGGCGGCGACCGGAGCCCACACGAACAGGGACTCCAACGCACCGACCCGTTGAGGGCCCGCCGCCGCCGGCGGGCGCGGCGTCGTTCACGGAGGGGAGCCCACAAGCACTTACCGGCAGCTGGCCGCGGCTCCCGCAGCCGCGCCGCAGACCGGCGGCGCCATGTCTGGCTCCGCGCCCCAGCAGGGCCTGCTGGCGCCGCCATCGCCGGCGGGCGACCGCCGGCGCAGCGTCAGCGGCAGCCTCGGCCTGGACAAGAAGAAGAAGAACAAGGCGCTTACGCTGGATCTGCCCAGCGACAGCTCCGACGAGACGTCCAAGGGCTTCAGCATGTGCGTCGGCGGCCGGCGCACCACTCGCCCCACTGGGGCCACGTCGTGGTGGTGCTGACGGCCGGTCATGCCTGTGTGCCGTCGTGCGGACACGCGCTGCCCGCGCCGTCCACAGAAGCAGTACGGGCGTGCTGGAGGAGGGCGATATCTCCATCTCCAAGCTGGGCATGTCCATGTCCGGCCGACCGGCGTCCTCCACGGGCTCGTCGGTGGTGCCCATCTCGGGACCCCACACGGCGCCGCCGGCCGCCTCGGGACCGCGGCCAGGGAGCGCGTCGCCGCGCGGGGTGCGGCTCGAGGTGACTGCCGCATCATAGACGTGGCCGGGCGCTGCCGCTCACGCTTGAACCGGGCGCTCCGTCCTTGGAGGCCGTTTGTGCAGGAGGACATCCGGTTTGACGACTTGGAGATCATTGGCGAGATCGGGCGAGGCGCCGGCGGCGTGGTGCAAAAGGTCGTGTACCGGCCCACCGGGCGGATGATGGCCATGAAGGTCGGTGGCCCGGTCGCACCGCACTGTGAACCGCCACGACCATGGAGCTCATGCGCCCGCTTTCGCTCGGGAGACCAAGCGGGCGCCGCGGGCCGCGCCAGGTCATCCGCCTCAATGTCGTCGAGACGGTGCGGAAGCAGATTCTGCTGGAGCTGCGGACCCTGTACCAGTCGCAGTCGCCGCACATCGTCAAGTTTTACGGCGCCTTCTTCACCGAAGGCCAGATCCAGATCTGCCTGGAGCTGATGGACGGTAGGGGCCGCGGGCGGCCCGCGCGACCCGGGGTCTGGCCGTGGCTCACGGGCGCTGTTCGGATGAGGCGATGCCGTGCACCGTCAGGTGGGTCGCTGGAGGGCCTCGTGGCCCGCATCGGGGCGTTCCCGGAGCCGATCGTGGGCCGGATCGCCGGGCAGGTGCTTCGAGGCCTAGTCTACTTGCACAAGGACCGGCACCTGCTGCACCGCGACTTGAAGCCGTCCAACATCTTGATCAACGCCCGGGGCGAGGTCAAGATTTCCGACTTTGGGGTCAGCGGCCAGCTGGCGTCGTCCCTGGCCAGCCGCGGCACGTGGGTCGGCACCGTGACCTATTTCTCGGTGCGAGGGTGGGATGGCGCTGGTTTGGGCGCTGTGTTCACGACGCTGACTGCGATCCGGGTCCGTTGGCTCTGCTTGCTCGCACCGCCGCCGCTCTGTAGCCGGAGCGGATCCAAGGCAAGTCGTACTCGGTCGCCTCGGACATCTGGTCCTTTGGCGTGAGCATGCTACAGCTTGCCATGGGCCACTACCCGTTCTACAGCAAAAAGCCTGCAGGTAGGCGCGGCAGCCACGCCCATGACCTAGGCCAGCGGCGGTGCTCACCTGGGCGTGGTCAGGACCGTCCGGACCGCGCGCGGGGCAGGGAGCGATCCCGGCTCGGGAGGCGAGGCGGTGGCACCGTCCAGCGACGTGGGCTTTTGGGACCTGCTCAGCATGGTCGTGGACAGCGCCACGCCCGAGCTGAATCCGGAGACGTCGTCACCCGAGATCCGTGCCTTCATGTCGGCGTGCTTGCAAAAGGACCCCGCCAAGCGGCCGTCGCCGCTGGAGCTGCTGGACCACCCATTTATCCGCATGAGCGAGCAGAGCCCCGTCGATCTCAAGACGTGGATCCGCCAGCACATCCCACCAGACCAGATCGACCCGACAGCGCCCGAGGTCGACAACGCGGCGCTACTGGCCATGGCGGGCGGCGGCGGCTCGAGCCAGTCGGTGACCGACTCGACGCACGACGGCCGCGCCAGCGTGGACGAAGGCGGCAGCAGCGACGCGACGCCGCGCAAGCCCACGACGGAGCGGCGGGGCTCCAGTTTTTTGCGGACACTGAATCCGTTCAAGAAGGACACATCGGCGTCGTCCTCCACCTCCTCATGAAAGCAGTGTGACGAACGTGTACTCGATGTACAACTACTACAGTTACAGTGAAGCCCCGAAAAAAGGCAGGGGGGGCCGTTGAAGAAGCGGACAGGCGGCAGACGACTACTCCAGGGTGCCGTAGCCGGAGAACGAGTGGCGCAGCGACGTCTTCACGGGCATCCGCTCGCTCTCTTGCACGCTGGAGTTGCTGCGCTTGAGCTCGCACCCGTTGCCCGGCTCGACCGCGTACGCCGAGCGCATGGCCACGTCCTCCTCTTGCAGGATCTCCCAGTCGAATGGCCGCTCCTGGCGGTACCAGTAGGCGAAGGCAACGTCCGGCGTTAGCGCCACCACGACGGTGAGCACAAACAAAAAGTAAAAGCCGGCGTCGGTGAACATCGCCACCGGCGAGCCTGCCATAGGGAACGAGGAAGCACGTCAACGTCGGAACGGGGCATCAGTCTCGCCTTCGGCACCCGGCGTACCGTGCGTGCAGCGCCACACGCACCGGTGTAGGGGAACGCGATACCAAGAGCAAAGATGGTGGCCAGGTAGACGCCGTAGGACAGGCCGACGGCGGCCCAGTTCACCCAGGTGATCTGGCGCGTGGTCAGCAGGCTCTTGATCAGGACGACCGCGAGAGCGATCGTCGAATAGTACAGCGACATGGTCCTGGGTTGGCGGCGGTCGATCGGCGGTCCGCCCAGTCGCTCCGGCCGCGGTCCCTTTAGCGAATTGGTGTGCGTGCGAGCGTGGCGAGCGTCGCGCACGTACCGGAAGTCGATCACGCCGGTGTCGTCAAAAGCCAAGAAAAGGATAAAGTACAGGATGATGCACTCGTACACCGCGGGCGCGATCCACGCCAGCAGCGCGCGTCGGTTGAAGTAGATGTTGCCCTGCACCTCGCGGTATAGCTGGGGCCACGGACGGAGACACGGCCGGCACGGCTCGAACGTGAGCGTAAGCCACGGCGCGCACCGCTGGTGGACGGCGCCTCGCGCCCAATGTACCCGGGGTTCGCGGTAGATGGCGGCCTCGGAGATGTCCTTCTCAAAGATGCCTTGCGCCAACGGCGGCAGCGACAGGTACAGCACGTTGACCATGGAGAGGATCGTGTCGTTGTAGATGCTCTGGCCGGACCACGCGCTGGTGGGTTCGGTCGTCCGACCCCGTCGGGACACAGTCGCCGTCAGCCACCGCCGGTGGGCAGTCCGCCCAGGTTCACCGCCGTCGGCGTACCTCCACCAGCCCCACCAAAAGATGACCATGATGAAGGCAATGTTTTTGTAGAACGAGTAGAGCACCAGCTGGCGCAAGCGCAGGTACGAGTAGCGGCCGTGGACGGCCACCAGCCGCTTCAGAAAGCGAAACTCGACAAACGAGTAGTCGGAGGCGCGGACAGCCTGCCGCACCCAACGAAACACCCCGCGGTGGTTGTAGGGACGTCAGCGCGTGTGCGTATGGACTGATAGCAGGCAGCGTACGGCATTCTCGGACCTGGGACCCTTCCTTGCCGACGATGCCGACGCCAATATTGGCGGCCTCGATCATGCTCACGTCGTTGGCGCCGTCGCCAATGCTCAGGCAGATCTGTGGACGGAAACCAGCGCGTGGGCGGGACAAGAGTCAGCGCCGCCGCGTTCAGGTTCAGGATTTCCGGTCAAGCCACGGACCCGGTTGAGCTTGCTCTTGACGAGCTGCACGACCTGCGCCTTTTGCAGCGGCGTCACGCGGCAGCAGATGACCGACCGCGTGCTCTCGGCGAGGCGCAGGAAGGCGTCCGACCACATCGAGTCCAGCAAAAAGTAGAGCGTGGCGCCATCGACGACCAACACTGTCCATCGGCGCAAGAGTGCACCACGGGGGCGCAACGCAGGTTCAGCAAGGAGGGCACGGCGCGGCACAGCACAGCAGCCACGGCCGGCCCCCGCCTTCGAACCTCGCTTCTCGTCCGGCTGGAGCCGTCGCAGCAAAAGGTCCACCTGCTGGCCCGCGGCACCGAGCGTGTCGGCTTCGAGCAGCATCACCGACGTGGGGTCGTCCAGGAGGCCCGATTGCACGCCGACGGCGATGGCCGTTTCCTGGCGCCGCAGGCCAAGGCCAGAAGGCGTGCGGAAAAATTGTTTGAGTACGACGGCAGTATCTGCATTGACGTGGGCGGTCCTGTGGCGGGCGTACGCGCTTGTCGCCCGTCAGCAGCCAGAAGTGGATGTTGGCGTCCATCAGGTAGCGAATCGTCTCGGCACAGTCGACCTGGTACGTGCAAGGCCGCAAACGAACCAACATCGCGTGAGATGCGCACACGTCGACGCCCTCCGGCCCAGTCAGCAGACAGAGTTACCTGCAGCTTGTCTTCGACAGCCGTGCACGCCAGCAGCCGCAGGTTGACCTCAACGGTGGCGGCGACGCGGGCCACCTGCTCGGCGCGGCCACCGATGGCCTGGTCCGCCACTTGGTACTCTTTCAAGAACGTTTCCACCTCCGCCGCCTGGCTCGAGCGGACCCCCCGCCATGTGGCGTCCTTCGAGCCGATGAGCCCCGCGGGACAGACGGCAAGCGCGGAGCCCCACCAGACGCACCTCCAGTTCGCGGTAGCCAATAATCAGCGTGCGCAGGGCCTTGCGCGCAAAATTGTCCAGCGCCTGTACTTGGGCCATTGCGCCCGTGCGCGCGACTCCACGGTGAGTGCCGGTCCGCGCGCTGGGCGTCGGGTGCAGCCAGTCACGCACCGCTTGAATGTCCTTGACCTCGGCCGGTGCGTTTACCGGCGGCTTGGCCATGAGCGGCAGCATGACCGAGTCGGCGCCCTTGGTGATGAGGTAGTACGGCGCGTTGGCATCGCCGGCGCGCTGCACCAGGACCGACATGCGCTTTCGGTCCGACGAGAACTCGAGCACCTGGAGGACGTTCCACTCCTCCTCCGTCCAGCCGACCGCGGCCGCGTCGGCCCCGGCCGCGGGCGCCCGGCCGGCGTCGGCCACCAAGTTGGAGGTGGCGACGGCCAGCGTGACGCCGCTCTGGCGCCGGTCGCGCAGCTCCACGCCGTTCAGGCGCAGCGCCTCCAGCAGGGCGAGCTCGTCCGGCGAGTCGGCCTCGTAGACGAGCGTCGGCGCGCCGCCCTTATCGGCGTCCTCCTTCATGAACGGCACGACGGTGTTGCACAGCGCCACGGCGCGCAGCAGGAGGCGCAGCCGGTCGACCGACGGCACGTTGGTCTTGGCGACGCCGTCCGAGATTTGGCGGATGGTGCGCGCGAGGATGCCCGGCAGGCGCGCGCGCCGCTCGGGGCTCAGCGGGGTGGCGGGCGCCTGCGCCTCGTGCAGGGTGTGGCCGTCGAGGTGCCAGCTGCGCAGGTTCATGACATTCTGCGTGAGCGTGCCGGTCTTGTCGGAGAAGATGTGCTCGACGCGGCCGAGGTCCTCGTTCAGGTTCGAGTTGTTGCAGCTCATGCCGACCTCCTTGCCCTCGACGCGACTGACCATCGACGCGTCCCAGTTCATGAAAAGTAGCTGCGCCACGCGGACCAGCTCGATGGAGACGAAGAGCGACAGCGGGATCAAGTACGTCCACAGCACAAAGTAGGTGACCAGGTGGTACTGAAACACCACGTCGACGCCAGAGATGTCCCAGTCGATGTACCACGACCGCCGGCCGACGCTCTCCTGCCACTCGCCACTGCGCCAGCCTCCGCGCCGCGCCGCGCCGCGTGCGCGCCCGCCGGCGTGAGCAAACGCACCCGGAGCGGTCACAGAATCGCGTCGCCGGTGAGACGCACCTCCAGAGCAGCGACAGGAACCAGACGACGACGTTGATGACAAAGACCACGACGACGATAAAGTTGACGCGCCGCTCCAGCGTCGACGTCTTGAGCCGCGTCTGATGGAGGTTGCGCATGATCTTGGTGTCCTCGCCGACGTAGATGGCCACGCCCAGGACCTTGTCCGTGTTGCGAAGCACGGCGCCGCGCAGCAGCACGTTGTTGGGCCGCAGCACAATCGGCTCTTCGCCGTCTGTACCGGTGGCCGGCCCCAGCATGGGAACGGCGCGGCTGCGCTCCGGTCAGGCGGCGCCGGCCTCAACCGCGGCGGCCGCGTCGACGCCCGCAGCAGCATACCGATGAGCAGGCGGCCCTCAAACTTGTACATGTTCTCGTTGGGCGCCTCGCACTCGACGACGCCCGTCATCTGCAGACCGCCCCGTGCCTCTGGCAGCGCGCACCCCTCGTCAGCCAGCGCCCAAGCGCGCCCAACGCCACCCTGTGCGTGCTGGCAAACGCGCACCTGCGTGAGGCGCGCGACGTCGTCCGTGCCGAGGCCGTGGTCATACACGGCCTTGCGGCGCTTGAGGTTGGTCTCGCCGTCCAGCTGCGCGGTCTGGATCAGGGCCTGGTGGTCCACGTGCGTGGACGCGAGCAGCACCAGGTCGGCGGGGAAGGCCTCGTCGCGCGACACCTCGACGAGGTCGCCCGGGCGGATGTCCTGGCACCGCACGGTGCGGAAACCGTCGCCATGGTTGGCCACGAGGCACGGCACGTTGTTGGCCTTGCGGTCGGAGCGGTAGCGCAAGTAGTCCTCGAAAATGTCCTTGATGGCCGTCACCAGCAGCACCAGCGCCAGCGGGAAGACCGTGAGGAACGGGTTGATGGGCGACGCCGACGGGAAGATGAGCGACAGGACGGCCGAGAGCAAGAAGTAGATGTTGTAGAACCGCGAGAACTGGTGGAAGAGGTTGAGCGGCAAAAAGGTCAGGATGGTGTACTTGGTCGTGCGGATGTAGTTGGTCTTGTACTCTTGCCGCACGCGCTGCGCGGGCCAGTCCGGCTGGTTGATGTGCACGGCGTACGGCGGTCGCTCCTCTGGGGCGCCGCTGTCTGGCGGGAAGTGGCCGGACCGGCTGCCGGCGGACGCCGGCCGCTCGGGGGGCGGCGGCATTTGTGGGTGCACCCGCTGCTGCAGGCGGCCCATCCCGAGCCGCCGCCGCACGCCCGCTGGCTTGGCGTTCGCTCTCCGCGGTCTACGCCCGTGCCGGCACGTGAGAGGTAGAGTTTGTGGAGGCGAAGCACGCAGAGATCTGGGGGTGGCTTGAGCAACCCGTTGGAGATCGGGGCAGAATCAGCGATCCGGTCGCCGCTCCGACGTAGGGAAAACATTAAGACACGGCCAGCCACGTACCTCGCGGCGCGCAAGCACAGGTGTCGTGCTGTCCAGCTGGTCGCCCTACCCGGTAGAGCTGCAGTTTTCCTGCCTGTCTCCGTACGACCGTCCTTCGTTTTGGCGGGTTGTGGGGGTCCGCGCGGGCGACAACGGTTGAACAGGTGGCCCCTGCGTTGCTGCCGCCCTGGCCTCGCGTCCGCCGTGCGCTCCCGCCCGTCTTTCGGGAGAAGGACCACGCCGTGCTGGTCGCCTGCTGGCCGCGGCGGCGTGGGGGCCTGGGGGGCGGCCGGCGAGGCAGGCAGCGGCAAGCAGCGGCGGGCAGCGGCGCGCAGCAGTTTTGGCGCGAAAAAAAAACTTGAAAAGAAGTGTACTGCGTCATCACGCGGACCAGATGATCGGCGCGCGAAACGGACCAGGTGATCGGGCTAATCGTGGGCAAAGGGTATTGCGCGCTAGCCAACCGGTTGGCGGCGTTGGAGTGCGGCAGCGGCGTTCGCTCGTAAACGAGGCACCTATGCCTGTTGCCTTTCGGCGCTGGCAGCGGCCGACACGAGGAAAAGCGAGGGCCATACACACGTTCTGTTTCTTTCATGCAGCGGAGGTGACAGTTGAGCGTCCGCTGTGGACGACTGGCATGTCGTTGGCCGCCTGCCAGCACGACGCCAGCACGAAGAAAAGAATGCTTTAAAGCTGGTCAATGGATCGGGCCCACAGCGTTGTTAAACCCAGGCGGATGCGGTGCACCAGCGGCCGAGCCCAGCAATGGGAATCTTGGAGCTCGAGCGCAGGTACCGTCGCGCCTGATGATAGTTTTCACTCGCGGTTGCGCTCTCGGTTGAACCAGCGTCTCTGCAGGCCTCATCCAGTGCCGTTCGCCACAGACGCCGCTGGCTGTAGCGCTTCGCAGCACGCGCGCTTAGGTCTATCTTCCAGCCCTCGTGGTGCGTGCACCCGCTGCGTCCCGCATGGCGTCGTCAGTGGTCACCCCGTCATTCTTCCGTTCTGCCCCGCGGCAGAACGGCAGAATAACCCGCGCGATTGGGGCGCTCGTGCGCTCTCCCTGCGCTCACACTTAAGTAGCCTTCGGATGACGTCATACGTCGACGTGGCGCGCGGGCGGCGGCGACGGGCGGCGACGGGCGGCGCGCGCCCGGGACGGGACGCCCACGGCCACCAGCGAGCACCGAGCACGCGAGGCAGCGCGACAGGCGCGTACGCAGGCGTACGGGATAAGCAGCGGGGCGGGGCGGCGGCTGGAGTGGAGTGAGCTGGGGTGAGCACGGCAGCCGGCTGGGCAGCCCCAAAGCCGTTGACGCTTTTGAAACGGGCCGCGGGCGCTGCCCCAACGGCGCCGCGGGAAGGACAATACAAGGCGCTGCACGTGCCGTTAGTTTGATAGGTGGCTCATGAGCAGCATGGTCGTAGCGTGAACGTAGGGTCGCGGGGGAGCTGTGCGCGAGACGAGAGGCGCCGCGCTTGCCCGCCGCGGCTGCCCACGTCCCGTCCGTGCGGCTAATCGGCGCACGCACCACGGCAGAGGGAGGGAACGCACGCGCTCGGTGCCCCGGGCTGGCTGCTGTGGGGGCACCATGGCGTCGCCCAACGCCAAGTCGCCGCTGGACGCGGGGGCCTTCCTCCACGGGCGGACGCCGTCGGCCACGTACTGCCGGCTCAGCGTCCAGGACACCCTGGCCCACCTGCACGCCAACGCCACCACCGGCCTGAGCGACCCGGAGGACATTAAGCGCCGCCAGCTGGTGCACGGCCTGAACGAGTTCTCGGTAAGGCAGGCGGGGCCGGCCGAGCGGAGCGCCGCGCGCCGCCGTCGCGTTCTAACCACGGTCCCACCTTCTTGGCACGCGCGCCCAAGCGCAGGTGGCCGAGGAGGAGACACTGCTCTCCAAGTTCCTGGACCAGCTGCGGCAGCCGCTCATCATGCTGCTGCTGGGCTCGGCCGTGGTCAGCGCGCTGCTGGGCTCCTACGACGACGCCGTCAGCATCACCCTGGTACGCCCCCGGAGCGCAGGCCCGGTCAGAGACCACGTCAGCGCGCGCGTTCCCTCATGTTCGAGTCCTGCCACACCACGGTGGCGGTGCGGCCGGCAGGCCATCCTCATCGTGTCGACGGTGGCCTTTGTCCAGGAGTGGCGGTCCGAGCAGTCGCTCGCGGCGCTCAATAAGCTCGTGCCCTACTACTGCACCGTCGTCCGCGGCGTGCCGCAGACCATCTCGGCGTCGCAGCTGGTGCCGGGCGATCTGGTGCGCCTCCAGGCCGGCGACCGCATCCCCGCCGACATTCGTCTGCTTGAAGTGCGCAGCGGACGCCTGGAACGCCCAGAACGGCTAGACTTGGGCTGACGCGGGGCTGGCGCGGCTTGAGCGATCGATCCCTCCTCTCCTCTAGACCACGAGCTTTGAGGTGGACGAATCGGCGCTGACGGGCGAGGCCCATCCGAGCAAAAAGGTAACGCCGCCGGCGGTAGGACCCCCTCGGCAGACCGCCCAAACCGTCTAATTCGTCTCGATCCTGGCTTCTTCTGCGTCGCCGCCGCAGTCGGCCCAAACCGTGGAGGCGCTGGAGGGCGAGGAGCTCACGCTGATGGACCGCACCAACATCGGCTTCATGGGCACCATGGTCCGGCACGGCAACGCGGTCGGCGTGGTGATCGGCACCGGCGAGAACACCGAGTTTGGCGTGGTCTTCCGCCTCATGCGCGACGTCGAGGAGAAGAAGACGCCGCTGCAGCTCAAGATGGACCAGCTGTCCAAGCAGCTCAGCACTATCTCCTTTGGCGTCATTGCGGTGATCTTCCTGGCCGGTGCGGCGCGGGGTCACCCAAGCCAGATAGCATCCGGTGTGCCACCGCTCGGCTAAATGGCAAGCCACGGCTGGATGCGCACGCGCGCTCCCGTCGCAGGCGTTACCCGCGGCTGGCCCTGGCTGGAGATGTTTACGATCGCGGTCAGCTTGGCCGTGGCGGCCATTCCGGAGGGCCTGCCCATTGTCGTGACGGTGACGCTGGCCCTGGGCGTCATGCGCATGGCGCAGCGCCGCGCCATCGTGCGCAAGGTCCGCTCCAGCTTCCGGGGGCCGGGCTCTCCTAGCAAGTGGCATAGTGGCGCTCACAGCAGCGTGACCTTTCGCGCGTCGTCGACCGCATGGTTTCGGCTCGACCAGCTGCCGTCGGTGGAGTCCTTGGGCGCCGTCAACGTGATCTGCGTGGACAAGACCGGCACGCTTACGCGCAACCAGATGACCGTCACCAAGGTTCGCGCGGGCCGCCATCGCGCACCGGGGCTGTGTCACCGGTGTGCCGACGCCGTGCCCGTGCCGCGCTATTCCTAGATTGCTCCCTGGCAGGTCTTCACGCCGTCGCTCAGCTATGCGCGCGACGTGAGCTCGCTGCAGGCGCGGCAGGGCCCCATGATGGACCTGGAGATGATGCTGCGTACGTTGCACCGCGGATGCCTGGTGCCTCCCGGTTCGTGCTAGCACAGGGGGGCTGAGCGCGCTGGCAAGAGTGCGCTGCCGGCATCGGACGACCGTTTCTTAGGCATTGCCACGCTGTGCAACAACTGCCTGAAGGGCAAGCAGGCGTTCGGCGCGGCCGGCGGCGACGAGCTCATTGGCCAGCCAACCGAGGTGGCGCTCATGCTGTTTGCCAAGAGCCTCGGCTACCCCGACGCGCGCGAGGTGCGCTGGCCTGCCGGGCCGTCCGTGCTAGAGACGGTGGACTGTGCAGCTCATCGGCCCGCGGACGCGCTTTCGTCGTTGTGGCCCGTCTGCGCCAGTCGTTTGAGCGCCTGGGCGAGGTGCCCTTTAGCTCGGAGACCAAGTGGATGGCGGTGCAGTGTGTCGACCGGACGGTGGCAGACGCCGCGCCGCTCTACTACGCCAAGGGCGCAACGGAGGTCTTTGTGAACCGCTGCAGCACCTATTATCTGAACAACGGCACGCTGGCCGCGATGTCGGACGACGTCCGCCTGCAGTTTTGCGAGGTCGCGCGCGAGGTACGCGCGTTCGACCCCGGTGCTCGCGGAGGGCGCCACCCCGCATACGCCCAACTTAACCCAACCCCCTCGCGGGCGTGGACTGGCGTCACCATGCAACCAGCTCTCGGAACAGGGCCTGCGCGTGCTGGCGCTCGCGGTGGGCCACAACACGACGGAGAACCTGACGCTCGTCGGCCTGGTGGGCATGCTGGACCCGCCCCGCGAAGGCATCGACGACGCCGTGCTGGAGCTCAAGAAAGGTGCGGCGCCTCGTTGCGCGACCGCGGCCGGCGGCAGCAGCTTGTCGTGCTGAGGTGACTGTGGCTGCGTCCGTGCCCGCTCCCGTCGTCCCCAGGCGGCGTGAAGGTGGTCATGATGACGGGCGACGCCAAGGAGACCGCGGCGAGCATTGCGCGCCGGCTGCACATCATCGACGCCGCGGTGCCGCTGGACGTCCAAGTGCAGTCTGGCGCCGCCTTTGACGCCATGGACGAGCACCGGCAGGGCGACCTCGTGCGCAACATCACTGTCTTCTACCGCGCCACGCCGCACCACAAGCTGGCCATCGTCCGCGCGTGGCAGGCCAACGGCGCCATCGTCGCGATGACCGGCGACGGCGTGAACGACGCGCCTGCGCTCAAGATGGCCGACATCGGCATCGCCATGGGCCTCAGCGGCACGGACGTGTCCAAGGAGGCGGCCGACATGATCCTTGTCGACGACAACTTCCAGACCATCCTCGCCGCCATCGAGGAGGGCAAGTCGATCTACTACAACATCAAAAACTTTGTGCGCTTCCAGCTCAGCACGTCGATCGCCGCGCTCTCCCTGATCACGTTGTCGACGGTGCGTCCCTTGGTCAACCGCCTGGGTAGAGCGGTCCACTGGGAGCTCACCGGAAGCCCCTAGACAAGGCGCGCACCTCCCCTTGCAGACGCTGGGCCTCCCCAACCCGCTGAACGCCATGCAGATTCTCTGGATCAACATCATCATGGACGGCCCGCCCGCCCAGTCGCTTGGGTAGGCTCCCGGGCCCACCGGCTGGGGAAACCTCCGGCGCCTGCTAACAGGTGCAGGGCCCGCTGCACCCCTTGGCGCCATCCTGGACGAAGCGTGGAGCCCGTGGATCGCGACGTCATGCGCCAGCCGCCGCGGGACCAAAGGGAGCCCATCATCGACCGGCCGCTCATCTGGCGCGTCGCGCTCTCGGCGCTGTGCATCGTGGGCGGCACCCTCTTTGTCTACATGGTACCCCGGCGGCGGCGCGACGGAGCGCGCGTGTGTCCGCAGCGTGTGCTTACAGCCGCGCTTGGTTGGCGCCCCTGCGTTGGTGCATCGCAGTTCACGATGGTCCATGGCCACGTCGACGGCCGCGACCGGACGATGACGTTCACAACGTTCGTCTTCTTCGACATGTTCAACGCCCTGGCCTGCCGCTCGGAGCGCAAGTCCGTCTTCCAGATTGGCCTCTTCTCCAACCGCATGTTTGTCTACGCCGTCGGTACGCGCTGCGCCAGCCAGGGGTGCCCTACCCAGCGGGCCGCACCGTCCGACTGACGCACGACGCCGAGGCCTCTGTGCCCGGCCCCCGCGAGCAGGCGGGTGCCTGCTCGTCCAGCTGGCGGTGATCTACGTGCCGTGGCTCCAGGCCATCCTGCAGACCGAAGCCTTGTCGCTGGGCGACCTGTTCTCCATATTTGTCCTCGCCTCCTCCGTCCTCTGGGTGGACGAGGCGCGCAAGCTGATCGCGCGCAAGCGCGAGCGGCACGACACTGCAAAGATCTCACGCGACCACCTCGTGTAATATGCTGTACAGTCAGAATCAGATAAAAACGGTGCTTTACACGTCAGTGTACAGGTGCGCGCCATCACGCGCGGCGCGCGGCCGCCTTGCGCTTGGCGGCGCCGGCGGGCGCCGGCGACGGCGGCGGCGCCACCGGTGGCCAGGCGGCCTGGACGGTGCCGTGGTAGTCCGGGTCGACCCACGCCAGGTACTGCCGCAACAAGAACGTGGGCTCGGTCCGCCTGCGACCACCGCCGTGCCCATCGGAACTGTCGAGTGCGCCCGTCAGCGTGTCGTGCACGGCCCGGCATCGCCCTCGCCACGTCGGGTGACGCACCACCGCGCTTCCAGCGCAGCGCGGCTGGAGATGTCCTCCCGCTGCAGCGCCGAGACGAGCTCCATGACCTTGGGCACGGTCCACGTGCGCACAATGATCGTGGGCTTGCTCACCAGGTGGTCCTGCGGAGCGCGGCCGACAGCAAAAGGCAGGCGCACAGCGGTGCCGGACGTCAGCGGCCGGCACATGTACCGAACCGCCTTGCCCCAGCGCACCCGCCGTACCACGTGCGCGGCGAGGCGCGGGCAGACGGCGCCTTCGAGCAGGAAGCGCGCAAAGTACTTGAAGCGGTCCACGTCGCGCGGGAACAGAATCTCCATCGCCGGCAGCGGCCAGTGGTGCGGCCCAAACGACGGGATCGCCCAGCACAGCACGGCGTCGCGCTCCGCATCGTACCTGGCGGGCACCGGTCGGGGTTGCAACGCGACGACGTGCCGGCGGTGCGGTCAACGCCGTGCACCTTCGGTCGATGCCCGACCCCAGCGGGCCGTGACGTACCGAGGCGGCGGGTTCTCGAGGGGCTTGCCAAAGAGGCACATCGACGGCACGAGCTTGGCCAGCCACTTGGGCTCAATGGCGGTGACACCTTTCATGTAGGGCAGCGATGTCTCGACCATCTCTTGGAAGACAACCATCGTCGGCGCTTCGCGGAAGAGCGTGGACGACGGGTGAATGAACACGTCCTTCTCGCCCGTCCGCGTGCTCGTGTACGGCCGCGCGCCGCTGGCCGTGGCTGGCACCGCGGGCGGGCCAAAACGCCGGACGACATTGGTGGCTCGTCAGTAGCGCAGTGCGCAGCGCCCTCCTCTACCGAATCCGCGAAGATGAGCACGTACCGGGAGCGTTGGGCTTGCGCATGGCGATCTGGTCAGCAAAGGCGGCCACCAGCACCTGCGAGAGCAGCCGCTCCTGCTGGCGCGTCGGCGACGGCAGGCGCGCGTTGGCGTCCAAGTCGAGATGCGGCCGGAGCAGGTTCGCGATGGCCGTCAGCTGCTGCCGCAGCTTGGCGATCTCGTGCAGCGCCTGCCAAGCGCAGCCCCACGACCTTCCTCCGGCGGAAGGGCTCTTTGAGTTGTTGAGCAGCAGCCGGGGCGCGCCGACAGCGACGACCGCGCACCTTGGGGCGCAGCTGGTGCAGGTCGCAGAACGCGTCGGTGCGGCCGGCGCGGTCCCACGCCAGGATGGCCTGGAGCAGTTTGTGCACGTCGCCGGGGTTCTCGTTGGACACGAAGCCCTGGTGCGCGCGGTACAGCTGCAGGCGCAGCTTCCGCCGGCGCTCCTTCTCGTCCTCTGTACCTCGCGCAGGTGTCACCACCAGTTTCATGTGCGCCGGTCAGCATCGCCCACAGCCAACGCCGTCCATCCACCCCGCTGCTGCGCACCGTTGCTGGGGGTGGCCTCGTCGTCGCCCGCGTCGCCGGCGGCCGATGCATCGTCCGTGGCTGCGGTGCGCACAAAGGGGTCGCCGACCGTCAAGCCGGCCACCGTCGCGATCGTGTAAGGCATCAGCCCGTGCTGCTCGCTCATCAGAATCCTGGCGATTTTCAATGGAGCAGCGCACGGAAAGCAGCATGGTAAGAAGCTGTCGCTAATAACTCAAGCCACACGCATCGCGTCAGAGCACACATTTTGGCGAACCGCGGCGCCAGCGGGAACGCCGCCATGGCGCGGCCCAGGTCGGTGATGGCCAACGAGTCAGGCTTCAGCGCGGCCAGCAGCACGAGGAGCTGTGGCGGCAGCACGGGACGCCGACGTGGGCATGCGACTGCGAGCGAACTGTTAGCGCCAGCCGCTCTGCCCTCCCATGTGCAGTCACCCGAACCGCGCACCTTCTCAGCGCGCTTCAGGCCGTCGCGATCGGGCGGGGTGGGGAAGGGGAAGTTGACCGCGTTGTCAATGTTCATCGCCTTCATCATCAGGACCGTCGCATCCAGCGGAACGCGCAGGACCTCTGGCTCCGCGAATTGCGGAAAGTAGTCGTTATAGACCGCCGACGAGTACAGCCGGTAGCAGTGGCCAGCGCCCGTGCGGCCCGCGCGGCCAGCACGCTGAGTGAAGACACACACACACAAACACAAACCCGATGGTTCAGCGAAGGCGCAGCGTTAGTTGCCGACTTGTCACGTTGGCTCCGCCACGGCGACGGCCGCACCTGCTCGGCCGAGGCCTTCGAGATCCAGTCGACCTTGAACGACTGAATGCCCGTCACCGGGTCGTAGGTGCGCTGTGGGCCGCCACGGCATCCAGCACAGTCAACCTGGGGGGTCAGTTTGGGGTGCGCGAGCCTGCTCAAGGCGTTGCGGCGGGTTCGACTGCGCACCTCCTTAGACTTGCCGCAGTCGACGACGTACTTGATGCCCGGAATGGTGATCGACGTTTCGGCGACGTTGGTCGCCACCACGCACAACCGGTGGCCCTCGGGCACGGCCTCAAACACTTTCTGGTGTTCAGAGCGGCCTCAAGCCAATGAACATTTTGGCGGAACCCGCGTCAGCGCACGATTGGAACGATCGCCGGCGACAATCTCGGCGTCGCACCAGTTGCAGGTGCGGCGCCAGCAGCGAGTAGAGCGGCAGCACGTGGAGCGGGCCTGTTCATTGACCACAGTCTACACCAATGACCACTGTCAGTTTGGCCTGCAACCGCCGTCGCACCGGCTGCGTCGGGTCTGCACCAGCGTTGGCGTCGTCGTCCTCGTCTTCGTCCTCTTCGACGCCAGCGATGCGGCCGTCCTCGCCCTCGTCGTCCTCCAGCGAGCCGTCCGCCTTGCCAGTCGCCTCGGCCGCCTCGTCCATCAGGCCCGCGCCCTCTGCCGACCGCCGACGGCCGGGCCCAGCTCCAGACGCCATCGCTTCGTCAGCGATCGTGCGCGCCGCACGAAGCCCGGCATGGATGCCCAAACGCCCCACCTTCGTCCAAGCCCATGACGGCCTCCTTGAGCTCCTCGCCCTGCGGCATCGCAGGCCGCGCCGTCTTGGACCGCGCCGCCGCCGGCGACTTGGCGAGCAGCGGCGACGGGAACCGCCGGCGCAGTTTGCGACAGAGGTCCTCCACTTCCTGCTGGCCCGTGAGGAAGACGAGGATGCCGCCTGCGGGCAGGCGCTTGTGGATCTTGCCGACTTTGCGGTACGCCTCCGTGATGTAGTCCACCAGCGGGGTGTGCTTGTTGAAGTGGACCGTGACCTGTGCGTCCCCAGTCGCCTCGCGCGGCGCTGCGGGCGTCGTCGGCAAAACAGCGCTGCGCGCACCGGCAAGGCGGGCGGGAGAGCGCGGTGCACGTACGGGGAACTGGCGGCCGCCCACGCGGATCACGGGCGGCGGGCCGCGGGGGAACAGGGCGCGGTTCTCCGTAAAGTCCGACAGACGCAGCGTGGCCGACATGATAATCACCTTCAGCGGCTGTGGCGGACAGCACAGGGGCGGTGGCTGAAGCGCTGACGGCCGGGGCAACCATTAGCCACGGCGATCTCTAACGCGGCGGTCTGCCATCATGCGCCGAAGCTCGTACGCGCAGCGGCCGGCCCTTGCTGTCGGTGATCTTGCCCTCACGCGCCAGCTCGTCGCGCAGCGGCACGATGCGGGAGAGCAGGCCGATCAAAATGTCGGTGTTGAGGTTGCGCTCGTGCGCTTCGTCGAGGAGGATCGCCGAGTAGTCCTTCAGCAGAAAGTCGCCCGCGATGGCCTTGAGCAGCACACCGTCGGTCATGAACTTGATCACGGTGTTTGGGCTCACCGTGGCGTCAAAGCGGATCTGCAGGCGAGGCGCGGCGGACAGTCCAGAACCCAAAGCTTTAGCACGGCAACACTTGGCCACCTGCGCGCGACCAGCGCCGTACCTGGTACGACACGTGCGACGGCGGCAGCGCCAGCTCCGTCGCCACGCGCGAGGCCATCGCCACCGCGGCGACACGCCGCGGCTGCGTCACGCCGATCATGCCGGGGTGGTCTGAGACGCCATTGCCACGCCGGGCGCCAACGCCGTGGGATCAGTTCCCGAACCCGCCAGCCGCTGCAGGAGTTCCCGTAGAGGCCATACCGCTCTCCGGATGGCCGTAGCCGGCTTCGTAGAGGAACTGGGGTACCTGCGTGGTCTTGCCGCTGCCGGTTTCACCGGCAATCACCACGAACGAATGCTGCGCAATCGTCTCCATGATTTCCTGCCCACGCCTCGTGCGCATGCACGTGCGCTCACAAGTAGCTCATCGTGAGCCCGTTGCTGATGACCGATGCCCGTCTTGTCGACAATCCGCACCTGCTCTTCGGCGATGATCGGCAGGAGCAGCCGCTTCTCTGCAATCTCGGGTGCGCGCTTCACCAGCACGTAGAATGACTTGCCACTGGCCGGCGCCGGCGCGGGCTCTTTGGCGGCCGCGGCGGCCTCCTTGACGGCTGTGGCGGGAGCCTGGGCGGCCGGCACCGTCCGCCGCACCGCCCTAGATGCTTATAGCAACTGGGGAGAGACTTCCACGTGTGTCAGCCTAATGACAGTTGCTGCAAGTACGGCAGCAAACGATGCAACTCACCGGGGCGGCTCGGGCGCTTTGGCCGGGTCTATCGGCGCGCGGGCCAACTCGGCATGGACCGCGTCGACTTCAGTGCCCGGCTGCGCGGGCTCGCCCGCTTCCGCCTCCGGCCGTGCGCGCTTTGCCTGGAGCCCACCGGAACGTCGTTGAAACCGAGAGCGCGGACGGCGTGTGAGATGCGGATCTCGGCAAGCTTGCGGACCACGGTGCTGCATCGGCGTACCGACGCGGCGGCGGCAGCGGGCTTGGCCGGCGTTGGCCGCTTGGCCGGCGCAGGCGTCGCCGGCTTGGGCGTCGTACCCGGCGCGGCCTTGGGCGTCGCGGACGCCGCCTTGGCCACGGCCGCCGGCTGCGGCTGGCGGCTTGCCGCCGCGGGGGGCTCCTCCGCGCTGGCCGCGTCGTCCTCCATGTCGGCATCGTCGTCGTCGTCGCCGTCGCCCGAGTCGCCGGCATCCGGCGATACAAAGAGGCGCGTGGAGGGGTCCGACAGCGGCACGCCGGCCCGCTGCTCCTGCAAGGACCGGCGGAGGCGCTGCTTGAGCGTTTCCTGGACAGGGATCGCACCCAGGCTAGCCGGAAGGTGGCCAAGGCGTCAGCGTTGGGCGACGGAGCGGCGCGCTGAGCAGCCAGGCGCAAGCATGCCTTCTTGCCCAGGTCCTTGGACGACCGCAGCAACGCGGCGTTGGTGACGGCAAAGGTCGACTTGCTGTGCGGGAGGGCACACTCTCACCGGCGGCGCTGGTGAACCCGTCAGACCCTGTGACCCTGCAGCCCATGCCCGTATGCAGGTGCCTACGAAAGCTTCTCCAGCAGCTCGGGGCGCGCGTCCTTCTTCAGCTTGCGCTCCTGTCAGCGTGGCCGCGATGGGCGTGCAGGGATGCCGCATTAGATCCGCCGCGGCGCCAGCGGCGTCGCGCTGGTCGTGGACGTACGATGTACTTGGCCATCCGGCGCTTCTGCTTGGCCGACAGCTTCTTCGGCTTGGGCGCGACCGGCTCTGCGTGCTGTGGCCATGCAGGCACTCGGCCGCCACCGCATCCCGAGCGTTAACAGCACGGCCCGCCGGGCTGGCCAGAGCACGCGTAGGCGGCCCACCTCGGAGGCCGACCTCTTGGTGCCGGACAGCACCAGCGCGTTCGGGCCCGACGTCAGGGACGCCCCGCTTACCGGCCTGACACCGCGTCCCCGGCAACGCGCGGCAATCCCGTCAAGTCAGCCTCGCCTGCAGGGTCGGGATCCAGGCAGTTCCGGACCCGCGCCCGTACGGCGGCAGCAGGGCGCTGTCAACGACGACGTTGGCCACGGCGGCGTTGGGCGGCGGCGGCGGGCCATGGCCGGCGGCGGAGGTGCCGGGCGTGTCGCCGCGCTTGTTCTGCCGCGCCCGGGCATTGTAGCGGTCGGCGCGGTAGCGGCCCATGGCGGCGGCCGACCCGGAGTCGGGCGCGTCGGGCGCGTCGGGCGCGTCGGTCGGCGTCCGCGGCAGCCTCCTTGCGCCACGTGGCTTTTTTTTTTCGCGCCAAACTTTGAACTTGAAAAAATTTCTACCCCCCAAACCCAGTTTACCCCCCGGTACCCCCCAGAGCGAGCTGACCCCCCAGCGGAGTGGTGCCATTTTGGGCGGCGGGCGCTGATTGGCTGTGGCAAACGCACGACGCGCACGAACCAAACGCGAACGGCGACGACCCGCCGCGCCGTCGAGCCGCTGCGGCCGCCGCGCTTTTGGCTGCGTTGCAGCGCGTCAGACGCCACGCAGGAGCACCGCTGCCGGTGGGCCAGCGGCGGCGGAACACAGGTCAGCGGTCGATTGAGCCAGATTGGGCGGCCGCTGCCGGCAGGAAACGGTACGCCGCGCGCGATGCCGACGCGCAATACGATCGCTGCCGCCGTCTGCGACTGACCTGGTGCGTCACGCACCTTGCCGTCCCCGCGCGCAGATCGTCGGCCACCATGGCGGCCACAGGCGCGTCCGTGTTCGAATTCAAGACCCCCGTCACCCACGGCCTCAAGGCCGAGGAGGTCGACAAGACGGTCAAGACGTACTGGGACAACTGGGACCAGGACCTCGCCACCAACGAGGCGAACCGCGAGCAGCGCGTGAGCAACTACGAAAAGATCACCAACGCCTACTACAACCTGGCCACCGACTTTTACGAGTACGGCTGGGGCCAGTCGTTCCACTTTGCGCGCATGTTCCGCAGCGACAGCCTGCAGACCGCGATCGCGCGCCACGAGCACTACCTCGCGCTGCGCATGGGCCTGACGGCCAAGTCGCGCGTGGCGGACCTCGGCTGCGGCGTCGGCGGGCCGGCGCGCGAGATCGCGCGGTTCTCCGGCGCGAGCATCCTCGGCGTCAACAACAACGAGTACCAGGTGAAGCGCGCCGAGCAATACGCGCAGCGCGAGGGCCTGGCCGGCCAGTGCAAGTTCATCAAGGCGGACTTTATGAACCTGCCGCTCATGGACAACAGCCTCGACGGCGTCTACGCCATCGAGGCGACGTGCCACGCGCCCAACCTGCCGGCGCTCTACGCCGAGATCTTCCGCGTGCTCAAGCCGGGCGCCGCGTTCGCGTGCTACGAGTGGTGCATGACCGACGCCTTCGACAAGAACAACCCGGAGCACCTGCGCATCAAGCGCGGCATCGAGATTGGCGACGGCATCGCCGACATGCGCACCGTCGCCGAGGTCAACCGGTGCCTCCACGAGGCCGGCTTCGTCATCGAGGACACGCGCGACATGGCCAACGAGGGCGACATCCCGTGGTGGCAGCCGATGCGGCCCGACTTCTCCATCACCATGTTCCACCGCACGCGGCTCGGCCGCAACGTCACTGACAAGCTGCTGCTGGTGCTGGAGCTACTCGGCCTGGCGCCCAAGGGCTCGCGCCAGGTGTCGCAGACGCTCATCACCGCCGCCGACAGCCTCATCGACGGCGCCAAGCTCAACATCTTCACGCCCATGTACTTTTTCATTGTGCGCAAGCCCGCCACCGCCCAGTAAGCCCTCCCGCCCTCCCGCCGGCCTCTGCTTTGTACAGCTGCGTGCCCATTCCGCAAGAAGATGTATATCGCAGACAAGAACCGCCGCCAGGGGCGGCGCGCGCTGTTCCACCAACGGGGTCCGCAGGGGGGCGGGGCTGGCGTCGCCCTTTAGCCCCACCGCATCATACAAGCACGGCCGCGCGCACTGACGCAGCTTGTCGGGCCCGCCGCCCAGCTCACAGCTCCTCCTTGGCCGGCGCCGCCTCGGCCGGTTCCTCGGCCGCGGGCGCCGGCTTGCGGCGGAAGCCGTGGCTTTCCAGCAGGCCGACAATCTCGTCCGTCTTCATCTTCGCCAAATCCACACGCTCCAGCACGCTGCCCTCGGCGTCCACGAACACGGCCTCGGGGGACTTCCCCGGGATGTTCACGAACTGGAAGTTCTCACTGCGTGCGCGCGCACCCACCGGCCGCCCTACGCGAAACCACCGGTCAGCACGTGTTTGCGTCGACAACGCGCTGCGGCGCTACTGCCGCCAGCGGGCGCCGCGCCAACGTACAACGTCTCGAGATGCTCGTTCACGAAACGCTTGACTTCCGGCAGCTTGTTCAGTCGTCAGCCGCGGCACGACTGTGCAGCATACGCACAGCGGCGTCCCGGCCAGCAGCCTCAGTCTCGGCGCATCCGCACGCAGCCACCGCCACCGTGGCGCTTCCGCGTACCTCCACGCGGCCCGCGGCGATCGGCGGCGTCTGCCCCGCCACGAGGGCGAGGCACGCCGCCAGGACCGCCGCGAGGCACGCCGCCCACCACCCGCGGACGCGCATCGCTGCGCCGCCACTCGCGGTCGGAGGGTAACAGGGGGGTACTGAAAATTTCAAGTTTCAACCGTTGACGACGCCACGCGGTCCCACCAGGACGCCGCCGTCATGGTCCGCAAGCGGAAGCGGCCCGCCGCCGGGGCGGCCGGCGACGACGACACGGCAGGGGCAGCCACGGCGGCGCCCGCGGCGGCGGCCGCACCGGCCCCCAAGGCAGCCAAGAAGGCGCCGGCCGCCGCGGCCAACAATAAGCCGAACGAGCAGGCCAAGCCGCCCGCGATCGCGGCCGCGGCCAAGAAGAAGCCGGACGAGGGCAAGCCAGCGGTCGCCGCCGCCGCCGCCGCGGACGCGAGCAGCGGACGCGCGATCTTTGTGTCAGGCATCCCCTACAGCGCCACCGAAGACGATCTGCGCGGCGTCTTCAGCAAGGCCGGCAAGATCACGTACGGTCCCGCGCACCACGCCTTGTGGCGCAGCCTGCCCAGCTCACGGCGACCGTCGGAACCTCGAACCATGGCTGGGGGCGGCAGGCGGGTGCACATGCCGCGGTACCACGACTCGGGCAAGCCGCGCGGCTACGCCATTATCGACTTTGCGACGCCCGCGCAGGCGCAGAAGGCGCTCGAGCTGCACGGCACCGTCCTGCAGAACCGGTACCTGGACGTGGCGCTGTCGTCCAGCCGCGAGGGCCCTGGCGCAGCTCCCGGTACGCCCGGCGAGCCTGGGCCGGCGGGCGTCCGGCCAGCGTGTGCTGACGCGGGCACCGTCGTGGCGGCGGCGGCGGCGGCGGCGGCGGCGGCGGACGCCTGCAGCACTGAAGCAGCCGAGCTCGGAGCCGTCGTCCGTGCTGTTCATCAAGAACGTGCCGTACGACGTGGAGGACAGCGAGCTTGAGGAGCTGGTGGCGCCGTACGGCGAGGTGTCTGCCGTGCGCGTCGGCATCGACAGCGGCACCGGCCGGACCAAGGGGTGCGTGCCGGCGTCGCGCCCTGGGGGGCGGGGAAGCGGTCGGCGGCGACTCAGCAAGGTGGCCGATCGATCGCGGCAGGCCCTGTCTCGCTCAGCTTTGCGTACGTGGAGATGGCCAAGAAGGCCGACGCCATCAAGGCCGTCGAGGCGGCGCGCGCCGAGCCCTTTGTGCTGCGCGGCCGCACGCTTGCGGTGGTACGCTCGCCGGCAGCGCCCGTGAGGATGCGTCGTCGCTCGTCGCCGTAGCTGACGTGCCTCCCTTCCCATGGTAGCGGGCGCTGCCCCTGGCAGGACTACGACCACGGCCGCGTGCGCGCCAGCTACAAGGGCCGGCGGCCGGCCTCCGGCTCGGACCACGACGCGTGATGGCACCTGTACAAACCCCAGCTTGATTGTGTACCATAGATGCTGACCGTGTACATGCGACACTACAGCACTAGCGTTGTCCGGGGTCGGCTCGACGGGTGTGGCGATGCTTGGCCTTGTTGGGGAGAGCCGCTCACCCGAGGAACACCGCGCACCGGCAAGTTGACACTACTGATGCTGGTGGCCCCGGAGCACCTGCTGGCGGGCCGGATCGTCCTTCTGCACGTGCACAAACGGACACCGCGGTCCTGCTACAGAGTAGGGAGAGGGGGCGGTCAGAGCTCGCAAATTTGGGAGGATGCTGGGAGGTGGGAGGTGGGCGGTGGGAGGCGCGCCAACCCTTCTGGGGCCATCCACGACCATGCCCCGACCCGAACGCCGTACTCCATGCCGCGCTCAACCCGAGCGACGACGCATTCCGCAAGCGCATCCCTACAACATCGCGCCTTGTGCTCTTCACGACACGCGACGATCCTTCGGCGCTCATTGAGGCGCTGGCGGACGAGAAGGCTGCGACGCTTGCGTCGGCCTTCCATGCGTCGTCCGTCTACCTCGCCTGGATCCAATGCAGCGTGCCGACGACGACGTCCAGCGTCCAGCGTTGGTTCGAGGCGAAGGGGCCAGCCTGCGTTGCCGCCTGCAAGTCGCCGACGTACTCAACGGAGTTCCTTATTGATTGCTTCAAGGGGCAGCCTGCCGCCGTCACCATCGAGCCTTCAGGCTCCGCGCCGACCCGCTCCGCGCCTGCGACGCCGCCTGCGACGCCGCGTGCCGAACGCCGCCTGCGCATTGACGACGCCGACGCTCCTGAACGACCTCGCAAAAACGCACGCATCGCCGACCCATTGGTAGGACGAGCCTTCAGGCTCGTCGCCGACGAATCCAACGACGACGACACGGACGACGCCGAAGACGACGACACGGACGACGACGCGACCAGCGACGAGCCTGACCGCCCCCAACTGCACTCCGACACCGAAGGAACTTGCAAGCTACCTGTGGGACCTCGTCCCATTCGAGCGGAGGGGCGTTTGGGCAGAGCCGTTCGCAGGCGAGCCAGAGGGCGCCTTCATCCGGTTGATGCGCGCGGACAGCATCGACAGTACCCGACATATTCCACCTCCTTAGTTTCAGGATCATAGAAATCCTACTACTTAACGCCCCCCGTGTCCGTCGAGCGCATCCCGAAGGCAGAGATTGCCCACATCAACCGTTTCCACATATACCTCACCGACGCCCCGGCTCCGCCGATCCTGGAGGTCGCCACCGTTGCAGCGCTGCCGCCGTGGGACAAGGAAACCGACGTTATGAAGGCCAGAATGATACTCTTCATGCCGGTCTGGACCAAGGATGAGCTGGACGCCTGCAACAACGCGCTACAGCTCCGTGCACAGACAGAGGTGGACGCCAACCATGCTTGGTGGAGCGGTATTGCGCGCTTCGTCTTTGCCAGCGAGGCCGAATCCCTCAGGCAACAGCACATCGCGATAGCCAAAGCGGCCGGCAGCGGACTGCAGAGACAGGTTTCATACCAAGTACACGGACTCGGACTCGGACGGACTCGGACCCGGACTCGATCCATCTCTGCAACTAGGCCTCCCTACCCGGTTTTGGTGCCCTTGGTGGCTGAACCCGGCTTCCTTAACTCCACTTCGTTGCAATCCGCGTCGAGGGGCGAACCAGGGGGCGCGGGCTGGGGCTCGGGTCACGGACAGGCCGCCGCGGCATATCATGAACATGCCAGTCCCCCCTCCCCCTCTCTCCCCTCCACGTCCACCTGGCACGCCGTGGTGAGCCCGATGACGTCATCAACAACCCCAGGCGATATGGGCGCTTGGTGTGCGGGGCAGAGTGTGGAGGCGAACGTCCGCATGGTCCTCTGTCAGACTTGTGCTTTCACCTTTGTCCGTCGTCGCGCGCCGCCACCGCGCACGTCCCCGGCCGCCGCCATGAAGCTCAGCAAGGGTACGCGCCGCTTCCCGCACCCCATGCTGCACCACGACGGCGCGGACGCACGCACAGATGCGCGCCGGACCGCTCGGGCTGCGCGCGCTGGCACGATGGACGGCCGCGATGCCGGCTTGGCGATGGCGGCTGCGGCCGCGGATGGGTGGTGGGCTCGGGGGATGGGCCGCGATGGAGGCGCGCTGACGGCTGATGGGCGCGTGGCCGTCCATCGGCGCCGTGCGAGGATGCCGTGGCCGTGCTGGACGCGCCGCTGGGCGCCATCGAGCGCGTGTGCAGACGCCGGAGGCGCGTCGATGGCTGAGGGCGACGCCTGGCCGGACGGCGGCGATGCATGGAAGGCGGACGGAGCGGCATGTGGATGGCCCGCCGGCCATGTGCGCGCGGCGGAGCCGGCGGACGGCGATGCGGTCGGGCACGAGCGAATGGGAGAAGGGCACCGCGGCATTGGGACAGCGTGCATGCCCGCAAACCGAGCCGGCGCTGAAGCCCATGCCGCGCCCGTCGAGATCTCGTGGTCGTGACGCTCTGCAGATGTCAGCTCGTCCCGGCGGAAGGCGCGCAAGGCGCACTTCACCGCGCCCTCGAACGTGCGCCGCATCATTATGAGCGCGCCGCTGTCGAAGGAGCTGCGGGAGAAGTACCATGTACGTCGCGCTGGCCGCCGCCGGACATCGCGGGGCGATCGTCGCGTGGCTTGCAGCCGCTAACCTGTGAGCGGCGGCCGGGCGGCGCTGGACCCTCTGGGCGTGGGCTGACGCTTGCAGGTGCGCTCGCTGCCCATCCGCAAGGAGGACGAGGTCAAGATCGTCCGCGGCACGAACAAGGGCAAGGACGGCAAGGTCATTAGCGTGTACCGCCGGAAGTGGGTTATCCACGTCGAGGGCGTGACCCGCGAGAAGGCCAACAGCCAGAAGATCCAGATTGGCGTGCCGGCCTCGAAGGTCGTCATCACCAAGCTCAAGCTCACCAAGGACCGTCTGGCGATCCTGGCCCGCAAGGACCGGACCGCCAACGACAAGGGCAAGGGCAAGATCACGGAGGCGGAGGTGGCCGCGACGGCGTAAATGCCGCAGCGGGTATCTTCGTCCTGTAAAGGGGCGCGTGTATCAAGAAATAAAAACGTAAACAGACTTCGGGGGACGGAGCGCGAAAGATGAGGCCAGAAGGACGGCACGCGTGTTTATTGTCGCGCAGCCTTGCACACAGCTGGTAGCACAGCGGGCGCAACGGGCCTTTGGCTTCGCGGGGGCCTTGCCACCACCGTCAGCAAAAGTAGATCGCTGGGCTAGCGCACTGGCGTGGTCGTCGGCGGTGACGCCGCCAAAGCGTCGCATGTCCCGCCGCCTCCTGCCGCGGCGTCAGTCCGGCGGCTCCGTTGCGCGGCCACGGGTTGGACCGGGCGCCATGGCACATCTTGGCAGATACGGGTTGAGGTGACCGCCGTCGTCGCGGCCTCAGCGGACGTTGTCGAGGTCGGCGCCAAAGTCCACGTCGGCGTCGCTCAGCGTGTCCGGCTCGTTCGGCGCAACGTGCTCGACGCAGTACTTGTGGACGCGGTTGATGTACATGTTCTCGTGCAGGACGCTCGCCGACGACGTGCGGCACTGCGCCATGCACAGCTCGAAGCGGTCCTCGACCCGCTGCAGCAGCAGCGACGACGCCGTCGCCAGGACCTGCTTCAGGAACGGGACCTGCGCGTGCGCGCTCCGCCGAGGCAGAGAGAGGGAACGGAAAGCATGTCAGGCCGTGGCCGCGCGCCCGACGCCGGGCCCGTCCAGCCCCTGTGGCCGCACCTCGTCCGGCCGCAGGCAGCAGCTCACGCAGAGCTCGTACGTGCTGCAGCACAGCCCCGGGGCCACGCAGCCGCGGCAGCTGTAGCGGATGGTGCTGTTGGACGCCGTGTCGCAGCAGCCGCGCTCGTCGACCAGCTCGCGGCGGCAAGTGTAGCCTGTGTCGTCCCCGCCGCCCCGACCGGCCAGTGGCGGCGCCGCGTAAGCGGGCCCTGCGTGGCCCTTCGCCGCTTCCGCTGCTGGGTGGACGCACCCCGCTCGTCGGTGATGAGCCGCGCGCCCTGCACCGTGTTGCGGCACCTCGTGAGTGGCACCTAGCACGCGGGCAAAGGCCCCACGCCCGCGTACCCTGCTGTGTGAGCCCTGTCGGCCTCGCGGCTGCCTTCTGCACTGCGGACTATGGCGCATCACGCACCGGCGACGCCGCGGGGTCGTCGAGGCCCCACTGGAACGTGCGGCGGCGCGCGTCCCGCGCGCGGGCGTCCGCGCCGCTGCCAAAGGGGTCAAAGCCGCTGAGGTGGGAGAGCAGCGTGGTGACGCCGACGATGAGCCCGGCCGCCGCCAGGCACGCCGCCATCATCCGCGTCCGTCCTAATCGAAACGGCGCCATCGTCGGCGCTGGGCATCGGCCGGGCACCGGGCGCAGGGTATTACGTCACCATATGTGGCGGCGGAGCACTGGAGCATCGCGGGCCGCCGGCGCGGTGTCGCCCCGGTGTCGCCACGGTGTCGCCGCGGTGTCGCCTCAGCCCGAGGCAAGTGCTCATACCGGCAGCCGATGCTGTCCCGAGGCTATGATATCATGTATGTATTGGCTGGGTCCCACCGGCGGCATCGGTTGGTTTGGTAAAGTCACAAGGCAAAGGGGGCGAAAGACCAGCGACCGAGGGGGGGAAAAAGAAGGTGCTCTCCATTATACGCCACTACGCAAAAACGATTCAAAGAAAACGTCGCCAGCACCCGCTGCACAGTCCTACAGCGCGTCCAGTTCAACACGGCCGCTCAATCGTCGTCCTGCGCCACCCCCGAGTCGGAGGCGCTCGGGTCCACCGGC
>Ga0180216_1000892_pt1 | contig 28389 bp, 40 predicted proteins | sample eDN3rd37CBELigMG_FD_128879 | JGI IMG/M metagenome (GOLD analysis project Ga0180216, IMG submission 128879) | Enriched Miracle-Growth compost microbial communities from Emeryville, California, USA - eDNA 3rd pass 37_C BE-Lig MG (version 2)... ... | reverse complement strand
GGGGGCCGTTGGGCCCGGGGCCGGCGGCGGGTGGGCCCCCCTGCCTCTGTTGCTCTTTTTTTTTTGGGAAAAGAAAAAAAAATCGCCCCGCCCCCCCCCCCCCCCCCCCCCCCCCCCCCCCCGCACGCCGGTGCGCCCTATCCCACCCTGCCTAGGCTTCTACCCGACCTTCTTCACCAAGCGGCCCCAAGGACGCAGGAAGGTCTGAGGGACAAGGGCGGATAGGCGATGGGCGGGGATGGCGGGCGGGATGGGCGGGGTCGCCTAGGGCGGACGGCGCGCGGTGGGGGGCGCCGCGGACCCGTCGACCGCCCGTTTCCGCCGGTGTTCTGCCACACGTCTGCCGCCATTCTGCCGCAAGTCCACCCCGCGCGGAGAGGGTCCTACGCCGTATAGCTACTATGTGTTATAGACAGCCCCACGACTGCGTAGCAGTGGGGCGCTTCTTGTCCATCGTACCGCTTATTATAACGTCCAAGGGACTCTGTCAATGCTTTTAGTGCGGTGAAGAGACCCCAACTGCTCCGCACGCGTGGGGCGCTCACTGTGGTGCAAAGCACATGCTGCTGAGGACCCCAGTGGTCCCGCCTGAGCACGCAGGAGTGGGCGTTGGGTTGATGGCGCGTGCGTGTGCGGGAGGCCTCAACTGCTGGACAGCAGTGCGGCGCTTGGGCGCCGTGGCGTCACAGGAGAACAAGGCCCTTTGCCGACCGACCGAAGGCAGCATGGCGCCGCCGTCGCCCGCCGCTGCGGCGGCCGCGTCCGTCGCGGCCGCGACCGAGGCCGCCGTCGCCGACATCGCCGCCCGCGAGGCCGCCGCGCAGGCCGACCGCGACGCCCAGGCCGCCTTCCTCGCCGCCCAGGCCGCCCGCGCCGACAGCAATGCCGAGCGGCCCTACCCGGGGCCCTTCGAGAACCTCCACCGCGAGGCCCGCGGTACGCACGCAGTGGGCCTTCTGCCGCGCCCGCGAACGCCCCTGCGCGCGCGCGCGCGCGTGTGTGTGTGTGTGTGTGCCACGCCGTGCGGCTCTCGCGCTGACATGGGCCGGCCGGGCGTGGTTCGTGGCCGCGACTGCTAGACACGCTCGCGAGCAACCTCGTCTTCCAAGATGCCAAGGTCGAGATGACCAAGCTGGTCAGCCAGACGCTGCAGATGACCCACCGCTTCATTATGGGCGGCCAGCCGACGTACGCGCTCAGCGCGCTGCACATTTTCAGCCGGGTGCGTCCCCGCCGGCCCGCGCCGTGCTCGTCCGGGCAGAGCACGGCCTGACGCGAGCCGTGTTCTGCGAGTCGGCCGCACGGGCAGCAGGGCTTTCTGATGGCCGAGCTGGACCACTCGGCCAACCTCAGCGCGCGCGGCCAGTTTGGCGTCACGCCGTCGGTCACGCTCAAGGGCCAGACCCAGGTGCGGCATCGTGCATCGACTGCGCGCGCTGGAAAGGCGTGCGCGGCGCGCTCACCGCGGCCGGTCTCCAGCTCCTCCCCACCCTTAAAAATGTGCAGCTCACGGGCAACGGCGACGCGTACGTCGGCGAGCTCGAGTACGAGGGCAGCGACCATGCCATCAACGCCAAGGTCATCAACCCTCGCGTACGGCCGCCGCCGGGACGTGTCGACCGCTGAAATTGGCGCGGACGTCCATGCTCAGTTCGCCAGGCGGCCGTGCTGGCTGGGGAGGGGGGCCACGGCGTCGGACGCAGTTCCTCGACGGCGCGGGCGTCCTGACGACGAGCTACTTCCAGTCGCTGTCGCGGAGACTGGCGGTGGGCGCGGAGCTGACGCTGCAGCGGGACCGCCAGGGCCGCGTGGGCTCGGGCCTCACCTTTGCCGCGCGCTACACGGGCGGCGACTACACGCTCACGGGCAACGTGACCACGAGCGGCAGCGTCCTCGCCAGCTACTTCCAGCGGGTGAACGAGCAGATCACCGTCGCCGCCGAGCTGGAGGCCGTCGTGCTGGAGAAGCAGCGCGAGTCGGTCGTCACGGTCGGCGCCAAGTTTGACCTGCGCATGGCCACGCTGCGGGCACAGGTGCGGCGCGGCCCACCGCGATCGGTGCTTAGGACGAGGGCAGCGCGCAACGGGCGCTGACGCTGTTTGGCGCCATGCTTGGCGTGGCACACCCGGTTCGTCGGCAGCTCGACTCCATGGGCCGCATGATCGGCTACTTGGAGCACCGGCTGCAGCCCAACTTTGCCGTGCTGTTCTCGGGCGAGCTCGACCACTTCAGCGGCCAGGCGCGCTTCGGCGTCGGCATGCAAGTACAGTAGACCTCCATCACCGCGCGGTTGTGGTCCAACGCGCCACACTTGAACTTGGGAAATACATGCACTCACAGGCACTCCCATGCCCGAGAGGGCGCCAACGCACTCCACGATGAGCACACGCGTCCCACAACGTATCGCCCCCCTTCCCCCGACGAGCGCCGTCCGCCGGCCACCCAGAATATGCCATACATAGGGCCGCGCGGCCCGCTCGAATGACGCCCCAGGTCGGCGCCGCAGCCGCGTGGCGGCCACGAGGCGAGCGCAGTACACGTCATCGACGATGGAGGCGCTGGCGGGTGCGGACCCCGGCGGCGGCGGCGGCGGCGGCGGCGGCGGCGGCGGCGGCAGCGCCCTGCCGGCCGGGCTAGCCGGGGCACTTGGGGCGGCCGCCGCCGCCGCAGCACCGCGGCTCGCCCCCGGCGCAGCGGCCAAGGCAGCGGGGGCCGCGCAGCAGGCCCAGCACCCGCCGCTGGCGTATGCGTGTGTCGCCGGCGGCCTGGGCGGCGGCGTGGCCGACCTCGCGCTGCACGGGTACGTGCACGGGCCAAGCCAAAGGCGCCCCAGGTACGGCGGGGCGGCTCAGCTCACGGAATCGCGTGGCTTCCGTCGGATTCGCGCGTCGCAGGCTGGACACCGTAAAGGTCCGCATGCAGGGCCAGGGGTCACCGCCGCGGTACGTGGGTCTGCGGCAGACGGCGTGGACCATCGTCCGCGAGGAGGGCTTCTTCCGCGGCCTCTACTCGGGTACGGCCGCGGAGGGTGCCCGGCGCGGCCGTGGCACGCGTCGCTGACCCCCGTTTCCTGCCCGGCGGGCGGTCGCGGACGCCGCGCGGCAGGCGCCGGCGTGGCCTTCCTGAGCTCGGTGCCCTCGACGATGCTCTACTTTGCGTCGTACGAGGCGATCAAGCGGACGCTGACGCCGTGGACGCCGGACTGGGCCGCCCACCTCGCGGCCGGCGGCCTGGGCGACGTGATCGCGTCCGCCGCCGTGGCGCCGTGGGAGGTGGTGAAGACGCGGCTGCAGCTGCAGGGCCGGTACAACAACCCGCTGCGGCGCACCGAGTACAACTACCGCTCGTGGCCGAACGCGATGTGGTCGCTGTACCGCTACGAAGGCGCCGCGTCCCTCTTCCACGGCCTCGGCGCCACTTGCCTGCGGGACGCGCCCTTTTCCGCGCTGCAATTTGCCATCTACGGTGCGCTGCGCGCCGCGACGGCGTGCGTTGCGCCGCGCCACGCCGCGCGCTGTGCTTAGCCTGGACGGTGTTGCGCGGTGGGGGTTCGCTTGGATTCGCCGCCGCCAGAGCAACTCAAAAAGGCGCTGCGGCGGGCGGACCGACCCGAGGTGACGCTGACGTCGGCCGAGTCGCTCGCCGCGGGCGCCGTCGCGGGCGCCATTGCGGGCGCGGCCACGACGCCGCTGGACGTCATCAAGACGCGGCTGCAGACGAATACCGTAGGTGGCTGCGGCCCCGGCCGCCCCGGCGGAGGCCTTGTGCTAACGGCATGTTCGGAACCCCCATTCCTTGCTGGTGGTGCCTGCGCACAGGCGGTGTCTGGCACGCCCGTGACCCGCCGGCTCGTCCGGGTGGCGGGCGCGGTGTACCGGGAGGAGGGCGTCCGCGGCCTGTTCCGCGGCCTAATGCCGCGCATCATTGTACGTGGCCGGCGCGCGCAGGCCCCAGGTTAACTGCCGTGGCGCCCCCGTGCTCACGGCTGACGCGCGGGCCCAGCGAGGTCGGCTGCGGGGGCCGCCGCACAGTGGACGCTGCCGCAATCGTCCATCATGTTTGTGGTCTACGAGCAGCTGCTGGCGTTCATGCTGCTGACCTTCCCGCCGTCCGACGGCCAGCGGCGAACGACGGTGACCGTCGACGACCTCTTGTAAAGTGTTGCGTTCTTCCTTCGGGCGCTTCGCACGATGGTTTTTCTTGTACAGCTCAACACGCATGTCCATTAATGTACACTACACGTACGTTTACTCGTTTTCGCTCGGCTGGACGAAGGGGTCCAGCCGGTAGCTGTACCGCTCGCAGAAGCGCTCGAAGCGCTCGTGCCAGTGGTACTTGGCCTGCAACGAAGGCCGCCGCGCAGCGCAGGTGGTTACAGCGCCCGCTCAGCCGCCGCCGCGGGGCGACCGGGTTCTACGGTCGCGCACGGTACCTCAAACTCGTCGTACTGCGGCCGGCAGTAGTTGTACGCGAACCCGATGACGCGGTACAGCCGGCGCAGCAGCGCCGGGAAGAGCTTGGCCGACGCCGGCTTGACCGATACCCTGGTGCACCGGTGTGGAGGAGCATTGGATCCGACGCCGTAAGCTCTCAGGATGGCGCCCCGCCGCCCTATAGCCGCCGGATCGGCGCGCCGTACCTGCTGTCAAAGTACTGGTTGCTGTTGAGCGTCGCCGTGGTCGAGTCCAGCAGGTGCTGGATGTAGTCGATGGCGCTGCACTGCGTGGCGTCCAACACGACCGACAAAGGACGAGGCGCCGTCTTCGGGAACGTTTGTGAGTCGCGGCGTGGCACAGCGGCCCCCGGTGGGTGGGCGCGCCCGTGGTGGCGTACGCGCTTGTTGACGGGCGTGTGCGCCGCGCACAGGTACTCTTGCTGGTCGTCCACCAGAACTTTCAGGAACGGGTGGCTCTCCTGCGTCACCACCGGGTACAGCTCCACCAGCAGGTAGTTGAGCTCCAGCACGAACTGCCTGCTCATGCGCGGCGCCCGACCCAGTTGCGCCCGGCGCCCCGTTGAGCCTGGCGGGACGCACTAGAAGGTCCAACGCGGGGGTGCATACCGCAGGTGCTCGTACTGCCAGAGCAGGTCGTCCTGGTTCTCCGGCGGCTCGAGGATCGCGTCGACGTCCTCGGCGTCCTTGCGGATCATGTCCTGGATGTACTCCTGGACCGAGAAGCTGCTCTCGTACTGGTCGAACGGCCGCGGCTGCCAGCCGTAGAGGTCCTGTGGCGTGCAGGCGGGCGTGACGTGCGTTCAGAGCCTTAGCTGGCGGCCGTTCCCGCGCCCGGCCATTGCCACGAGGCGTCGCGTCTCCCTACCACGGCGACGGTTCCGGGCCGGTTCCGGTAGACGGTGGCCTCCGCCATGGCTGCCTTCCCGCCGGCGCGCGTTGCGTGCCGACGCGTTTTTGTTTGGCGCGCTCGATCCTGAGCGGCGCTTGGTGCTCTCCACGACGCCTCCGCGGACTAGAAGCACACAATGACGACAACGACGGGCTCCACGCGAGGGGTGCTCAGCGGGGCTGCCCAAGCGGCATGAGGGGGAGAGAAAGAGAGAGAAGAGCGCGAGCGGGGCCGCCGCGCCGCCGCGCCGCCGCGCTCGGCGCTGCGTCAGAGTCCGCAAACGCGATGCCCCGCGAGCAGCCGTTTTGATGTGAGGGGCAGTTGGCGCCAACGCGCCTGCCTGCGTCACGGTCGCCGCCGGCAGAACGGCACGCAGGAGAACGTATGGATCACCGGCAGAATTGGGTGAGCCATGCGCAGTCCCCCTTCTGCCGGGTTCAGGGTCGCCGAGGGTGGAATGAAGCGCAGCAAACTGGCTGAGCGAGCGGCAGAAACGGGTGATCAGGATGACGTCATGGTCTGCCGCGCAGAGGGTCGCCACTGGCAGACTGGCGCTATGGCGGCAGTGCGGGCGCGCGGCAGAACTGGGTGCGTCCAACGTGATGAGGGCAGGCAGCGGATCGAACCGACGCGGCCGCCACACCTCCGCTGGACCCTCCTGCTGGCTGGCGGCCCGCCGGACACCCGCTGGGACCCCGCGGCCCACCCGCGGGCGACACTGGAGACGTGGGAGGGAGCGCGGCATCGCCTCGCCAGCGTCCTCCATTGGCCGCGGGCGTGGTGGACGACACGTAACAAGACGCCGCCGCTCCAGCAACCCTGCCGGTGACGCAGGCAGGCGACACCGTTGACGCACGGCACCGCTCGGCGCGGCTCGAGCTCCAGCCGGGCGGGCGGGCGCGGGCGTCGACGATGGTGCAGCCGGTGGACAACTGGGTGTTTGTGGGCCGCAGCGACCACCAGCCGGATGCCCCCGCCGGCGCCATGGCGGCGGCGGCGGCGGCGGCCGGCGCGGCGGGCGCCGGGCCCAACCAAGCGGCCGACGTGGATCGGCTGCGTGAGCTCTTCTCGCAGTTCGACCGGCCGTTCCTCGAGCGCGTCTACCACGAGTGCGGTGGCGACCTCAACCGCGCGATAGAGCACTGCCTGGAGCTCACCAGCCGGACGGACAGCGGCGCGGCGGGCCGCGCGCTGCCGGGGGCGCCCGCACCGCCCGTGGCGCCCTCCGCGGACCAGCACCACCTCGTGGGGGCGGACATGGCGGTCGACTACAAGGCCATCACGCCGACGCCCACGCCCACGCCCGGCACCCCGTCCATGAGCGGCGCGAGCACGCCCGTGCGGGCGTCGGCGCCGTGGCCGGGGCCAAGCCGCGGCGCGTCCGGCGCGTCGCTGGCGGCCGTGCAGTTGCCGTCGCCGGCCGTGGTGGAGCACCGGCGCGCGCAGCTGCGCAAGATCACCACGTTTCTCCAAAGCATTGGCATCCACGGTATGGGCCAGCCACGGGCGGGATGGGCGGTCGGCTCAGGTTGGAATGCTGAAGACGGCGTGCACGTCGCATCGCGGGCATGGTCGCCCACGCGGCAGGCAATCCGCAGGGTACGCACGGCGCGAATGGGCGCCATCGCGTGGCGTGCGTTCTCGCTGATCGCGCTATTCTCGATGTTCCTCCGGCCTCCGACGTGGGGGGGCAGAGCACCGCGAGTTTTTCCTGCAGAACCCGCGCGCGCTGAACGACCTGCGGGCGCTGCTCCAGCAGCTGGGCCTCGGCGAGATGAACTTTCCGCAGCTCTCCGAGTACTTCCGGCAGGCAGGCCTCACCTTTGGCCCGACGCAGCCGCCGTCCGTGCCGCCGGACTTTGTGCGCAACCTGCTGCAAGTCGCCCGGCACTGTGCGCGCCGCGCGGCCCCCACGAGCCCGTGCGTCCATGTCACATTGTGCTAACGGGTGCACCGCCGCTGCGCCACGCCCGCTGTCTTGGCCTGCAGCCTACGAAACGTACACGTTTGGCGACCAGCTCACACCGCAGCAAAAGGAAAACTTTGTGCGCGACGGCTTTGTGCACATGCGCAACATCGTCAAGCGGCCGCTGATCGACGCGGCGCTCCGGGACATCAACCGCAGCCTCGGCTGCGGCTACACGCGCGAGCAGCGCCTGCTCTTCGACCGGCTCACGTGGTGCCCCGAGCTCGTCGCGGTGCCGTCCGTCCTCGACCTGCTGTACATGTCGCCGGCGCTGGCCCTCGCCATGTCGCTCATCGGGCCCGTCGCGCGCGTCCAGTCCGGCGTCATCCAGGCGCGGGTATGGGTGCCCACGACCACGCCGCATCGCGTGGCGAGGAACGGGCGCTCACGTGCGACCCCGCTCTGCCGGTTGCTGACGTCGCGGTGCTCTCAGTACCCCGGCTTTGGGTGCGCCGACCCGATGGACGAACGCGTCCGCGCGCTGGTCGGGCCGTCAGCGTGGCCGCTCAACCCGTACGTGCCGTGGCCGCACTGGCCGCAGCTCTGGACGATCGACAACCTGCCCAACGAGTACAACGGCGTGCCCAAGAAGATGGCGCGCAACTACACGTGCATGCTCACCGTGTTCCTGACCGAGTGCACCACGCCCCTCTCCGGTACGCATCGGGCGAGTGGGGGGCTGCGCGCCTGTCGGCTGTCACGGCCGCGGGACCAACCTCTACCTGGCCTTGAGCCGAAAGGCGGGGCGGGGGCGAGCCAGGCAACCTGGGCGTCTTTGTGGGCGGCCACAACCGCGTCCAGCAGGCGCTGCGCGCCGCGGGCGGCGTGCAGCGCTTCCTGGACGACCTGAAGGACCTCCACGACCTGCGCCGCGTGACGTCGCTGACCAGCGACCCCGTCCAGGTCATGGTGCAGCCCGGCGACATCGTCATTTCGCACTACAGCCTGCCGCTCGTGGCGGTACCCAACATCTCGCCGCACGTGCGCATCATGGTGAGCTTCCGGCTGCACCACGCGAGCCACGTGCCGGGCGTGTACCGGCCCGACGCAATGGACGACATCTGGCTCGAGTTTGACGGCCTGCGCGAGCTGGTGCCGCAGCGGCCGCTGCCGCTGCCCGCGGCCCCGGCGAGCCCCGCCCCCTCGGCCCCGCCGGCCACGGGGCCCGCGATGCTGGCCGCGGCGGCCGCGCTGCTGACCATGCCGACCGTCGGCGCGGGCAAGCCGCGGCAGTGCGCGGCGTGCGGGACGCCCAGCGGCGTGGCCACCGCGCGCTTCTGTGCCAACTGCGGCCACGCGCTGCCACCGGCGTAAGTTATGCCTTGTTCATCTGTATAGACGGCTGGCGCCAGCGCCGGTGCTTCTGTAATGCGTTAGAAGGCATGTACAGACAGAGACTTTATCGTGCGCGCATTGTTGTACAGTTTCTGATTCGAACGATTCAATTGTGGGAAACGGCACTTCAGTAGTAGCGTGGGTAGTTGTTGCTGCTGACGTCGCCGCTCGAGCCGGGCGGGCCGAACGGGTTCCACGCGTAGTCGGCGACGTCCGTGCGCGGCGGCGGCACTGGCCGGCCGTCGACGGGCCGCGGCGGCACCGTGCGGGGCGCCGGCACCGGCGCGCTCGGCGCCGGCGGCGCCGAGGGCGACGCGCCGTAGCTCGTCCCGGGCGCGGCCGGGATGGGCGGCGGCGCGAGTTGGGCGCCGGCGGTCGCCTGCTGGATGTCGCTGTCAACGGCACGCCCAGCGCACCAGGACCGGGACGGCCTCGATCAGTTTTTTAGGGCGGGTCCCCCTCCGGGCCGTGCGTCACCCGGCAGGGCGGCCGTACTTGAGGTGCATGCGCGCCTCCATGCTGCGCGCGAGCGCAAAGTCGGTGGCATTCTGGAGCAGCGACTGCAGGTGTGTCTCAAAGTCCGTGTAGAACTGTTTGGTGTGTGGGCCAGCCAAGGAGCTGGCACGGCGCACAGGGCAATGAGCCGGCGATGCCCATCGCTAACGGCCTGACGGTCGACGCGCAGCTGACCTTCATGCCGTCCTTCAAGTGCGACTGCAGCTCGGTGAAGGCGTAGTACGCCTGGTCGAGTGCCCGGAGCGCGTTCTCGCGCTGCTTGATCTGCTCGTTGGAGTCACGCACCACCACGAACTGCTGGTTCGCTTCCTGCGGGCGGCGCGGTGCATCCCCCGCGCCGACGTGCATGGGTGGCCGGGCGGTCAGCGGCGTCGCCCCAGCCAGGCTCGGCGTGAACGCCAGCGTGGGCGCCAGCGCACCGAAAGCTGGTGGATCAGCGTGGCCTGCTCTTCCAGCAGCGACGAGATGCGGTCGATGTACTGCTTGTACATCGTCTCCATGCGCGACCGGCAAAAGTCGATGAGCCTTTCCTGGCTGTTCGCGAGGCCCTCCGTGGTGAGCATGGCCGTCACTGGCGCACCGCCATGGCTCCACAGGCAACGCCGCAAACGGCGCGTTTAGCCGGACACCCGCGGCGCCGCGCGCGTTCGTTTGAAGAAACATACTGGCGTCGTCAGCCGCCATCGCGGCCTGCAATTCGGCGAGAACTTGGCCGCCCGCGGCGCGCCACTCCTTGATGCGGCCCAGAACGGCCTGATGGCGGAAGCGCCGCACCGAACGGACCGACGCTTGCGTTAGTCCACGGCGGCGACTTGTCCGAGCCGCGCTGTGTGCGGATGGCTTGCCGTGCCTTCATCGCGGCAAACTGCGGTGTGGCCAGCACGCCGGCCGCGTTGCTGGTCGCCGCCGGCAGCGACGCCTCCAGCTCCTCCTAGATGCTCCCCCGGGGGGGCAGGCGCGCCTCCCAGCATGGCCCGTGGGGTCAGTTGGCCCGTCGTAACGATTGCACCGTGCGGGCCCGCACCTTGGTGCTGGCCAGCTGCTCGATCGCGCCCGAGTTGGCAGAGATCTTTTCCTGCGTGATCTTGTCCGCGGCAATGGCCTTGTGCAAGTTTTGCCTGGCGGCCCGAACCAGGCAGGCGCGCTGGACGCGATCGTCAGCGTGCAGTCACGCTGCCAAACGACCACTGCCGGCGCATCGTACTCAGAGTCGGCGAGGTCCTTGAGCATGTTTTGCGTGAGGGAGGCCGACGTGGGGCGCTCCCACCGCGTGCCAAAGGCCTGGCGGTACTGGCTATCCTCGGCTGCCTCGGCTTCGAGCACGCTGCGGATCTGGGTCGCGTGTGGCAACCCCGCCCAAAGCCAAACGCCAGCGCTGTGGGGATCGTGGCGTGCGCTCGGCGTTTGCGCCCGCGCGGCTCACGGCGCACCTTGGGGACGAGCTCGCTGCACCGCTTGCTGATGGCGACAATGTTGGCCAGGCTGTCGGACAGCGTGCGCGCGCCGCCTTGCGTGCGCACTTCGTTCGCCTGCTCCAGCAGCCGCGGCGGCAGGCCGAGCGGCTGCTCCAGCGCCTCGATGGCCGCCGGCTGGTTCAGCGCCACCAGCGACCTGGGCTGCCGGCGTCACCGTAGGTGGATCACCGGCGCCGTGAGCGCGCATGCACGCGCAGTAGGCGCCCGCGAGCGCGCCGCGGCCGCACGTGTTCATCGTCATGATGGCGTTGTCAAAGCGGCCCGACTCGCCGGCGAGCATGGCCGCCTGCGCGCGGCGGTAGTTCTCCACTTGCTTCATCACGCCCACCGGCACCAGCTGCCCGCGGTCGTGGCACCGCCGATGAGCATCGCGCAACGACGCGGTGAGCCGCCAGCGCGCATGCAGCCCAGGACAACCGTGGGTTCCCACCTTGGAGAACAGCGGCTCGGCCGTCTCTGCCAGCTGCTGCACGGGGGTGGCCTTGACCATGAGGATGCGCGCGATCTTGGGCAGCGTGGCCAGCTGCGGGATGCGATCGTGGAACATAAAGTCATTGTCCTTGATCGCCGTGGCCAGCACGGGCTGCAGGCCCGCGAGCAGGTTCTGTGGAAGGGCCGCATCGCTTGGAGCCGACACACCGGAACCACTCAACGTGCGCCCGTTACTCGAACGTCTCCGTCTCTGCACGCAGCCGTACCTTGAACTCGGCATGGACGGCCGGCTGCGACTTGGACAGCTCGAGCGCCTTGGTCCACATCTCCTTGACGGCCGTGAGCCGCGCGACTTGCTGGAGCCGGCGGGCGGCACCACGTCGCCAAACGCAGCGACGTGAGCCTCGCCCGCCTCATCGCCTCCGCCGAGATACCGTGGTGCACAGCGCACCTCGCCGGCGTTCATCTTGCTGATGGCCACCGCCGCCTGCCGCTTCTGCGCCAGGCCGTGGTACAGCAGCGCCTTGAGCTGCGTGTGCAGGAGCCACTCGGTGCGCTGGCCGGCCGCGCGTCCTAGCCCCGCGCGCGCATCGGCCGATTGCCTGCGTCAGGGCAGCAGCGCTGTTGTACCGGCGCGGCGGTGGCGGCCGTGTGCGCCGCACCTCGTCCTGGGGGTAGGTCGCCTTGTGCGCGTTGCACGCGTCAAAGGCCTGGTCGAAGAGGTCGCCCACCTGGGCGGCCAGCTTGGCGACCGTGTGGTCCGCCGAGGTGCCGTCTGCGGCCACAATGCACGCGGGCAGCGACCATTCATTCGCAATGAGTGCGGGCGCGCCGCTCCGACGCTGCCGGCGCCGGTGGGCGGTCGCGATACCCATCACGGCCTTCAGGTAGAAGCACTCCTGCGCCTGGGCCAGCATGGCCAGCTCGAGCGACTTGAGCGCGCTCGACGCAAAGTCGGTCGAGAGGATGTCGACCCCCCACGCGTGCGCGTTGTCGTTCACAAACATGAACACGCCCGCAGCATTCTGGCGGACAGCCCCACACGCAGGAAGCCAGCCCGCGGCAGGTTGGCTCGCGCCCGCGGCGGCCGCTGGCGAACGTCCGCGGTCGTACCTGAAAGTTCATGCACGCGGTCTTGACGCCCTCCGCCGTCGAGAGGTTGCACCGCTTGGCCACCTGGCTGTAGTACGAGCCGAGGTTGAAGTACGCGCTGGCGCGCTCAAAGCTGATCACCGGCGCGCCCACTGCCAGCCGGCGCGCGGCACAATCGGCGAAGCGTGGCAGAGCGTTTGAGGAAGGCGCATGGCGGCGAGCGTCGCGCGCGTGCCCGCTTCGGATACCTTTCTTCTTAGGGTTGAAGGCGTCGGACCACACAAACTGCAGCTTGACCTGGTCACGCGCACCGCGACCTTGGCAGGGCCGGTAATGCATATGAGCGGGTGCCATTCCCCGGTAAAAGCGTCAAGGGCGGGTGGCGGCCCTCGTACGCCCTTGTCGTGGAATTGGAACTTGGACGAAATCTGCTGCAGCTGGTAGACGTAGCTGCATGAAGAACAGCAGGCGAGCCGGCGCCGCCTCACCACGGTGGGCCCCCGTCCTGACCCGAGATGGCGTCCCGAGCTGCGCGTCCGTACCGAAGGTAGACGTCGGCGGTGCTGCCCGCGAGCATCTCGTCGCGCAGCGCCTCGAGGCTGGCGAGGTCGCTCGCGTACTTGCCAGCGTCCTCGTTGTAGATGGTTTGGATGTACAGCTTGAGCGGCGGGGTGAAGTGCAGCTTGTCGGACCGCCGCGGCGGCACGCCCAAAACGATGCTCGTCATCCTCGGGTTCTGTGGCCAGCGGCGAAGCGGGCAGAGTGCCCACGCAGGCGCGGACGAGAATGATTGAGGCAGGGGGGACAGAAGCGGCGAGTGCCGACTGGGGTTGGCGCACCTGCGGGTTGCGGCAGGTCGCCGCTAGCACGTGGCGATGGCCAAGGACAGCACCAAACGCTTGTTTACGCTGCGTCGTGCTGTCGGCGTGCGGCCGTTCCTCGTAGTCCCCCCTCGTCCTGCGGCCGGCCGATCAGGCGCCCACCATGCCTGCGTCATTGGGCTTTGCACGCCGTTCCTCAGCCCCGCTCAGCCGGCCACCCAGCGCGTCCGTACCGTGCTTTCCGCGCTGGTCGACTGCCGCCGCGTGTCCTGGCCGCCCTCTCCAAGGTGTCCCGTGGCGCGTGGCGGACGCTGACGCGCGCTGACGGGCGCTGAAGGGCGGGGACGGGCGCCGGAAGCCGCCGCAGCCGCCGCGCCGTCGCCCAAAAAACTTTCGCGCCAAACACAGTTGGCGGGTAACGTCGGTCTGGGGGGTATTTTGGCGCGAAACGTTTTGATTTTTTTTATGTTCGTTTTGGCGCGAAAGTTGCGCGCGGGCGACGCGGCGCAGCGACCGACGGCGGCGGACGGGCGGCGCCGGGCAGGGCAGGGCCGGGCGGCGACGAGCGCGGTGACGTGCTGCTGCTGGGCGGCCGGGCCAGTGGGCGATTGGCTGGGTGAGCTGGGTCGGGCGAAGGACGGGAGATTCCGGCCGGTCGGGGCGGCCGCCACCCTCGGCGTTTGCCGGGCGGGGCTGGAGGTCGCGGCGTTTGGGTGGCGGGCAGGGGGCCGCTCGGCGCGCTTAATTGGCCGCCACCGCCGGGGCGAGCTGCCGCTGGGAGACCCGCCGCGGTCTCGCCCCACGTCGACGGTGCACCATGGCGTCCATCCACAAGATGACCATTAGGGGCATCCGCAACTTTGACCCGGACCGCGACGCGTCGATCGAGTTTGGGCACCCGCTCACCATCATTGTTGGCCCCAACGGCGCCGGCAAGACGGTACGCCCACCTCCCAGGCGACTCAGGCCGCCGAGCATGGCCTGACCAGGTGCCGCGCCACCTTTCCTCAGCGGCCCCGTGCGCAGACGGTCATCGAATGCCTGCGCTACGCCACGACCGGCGAGACGCCTAAGGGCCCGCTGTCCAGCTTCATCCACAACCCGCAGGTTCGCCCACCGGATGCTCACTGCTGGGGCCGCGACCGGGCGGCTGCAGCTGACCCACGTCGTCCGGGATGTGCGCCGAGCCACACCACGCAGGTGTCCAACCGGCTGAGGACGACCGGCCACGTCCGACTCAACTTTACCAACATCACCAGCACGGACGTGACCTGCAGTCGTATGGTGGAAGTCACGGCCAAGGTCGACAGCGCCACGGCCAGGGTCGACAGCCTCACGGCCAAGACGCTCGACAGCAGCATGCAGCTCACCAACGCCCAGGGCGAGGTACGGGCCCGCTCGCGGAGCGCTGGTACAGCCGCTCGCGCCCCCCCTCACGCGTACTTTGTGCGTTGCCGACGCTCCTCACAGGTCGTCACGCTGTCGGCGCGCTGCGCCGACATTGACCACGAGATGGTGCGCCACCTGGGCGTGTCCAAGGCGATCCTCAACAACGTCATCTTTTGTCACCAGGAGGACTCGCTGTGGCCGCTGTGGGAGTCCAGCCGCCTCAAGCCCATCTTTGACGACATCTTTGCGGCGAGCCGGTGCGCGGCACGCACCAGCGTGGAGGCCAACGCGGCCACGCGACTGACTGACGCTGTGCCGCATGATTTCCTCACTGGAGCGCGCCGGACGGGCCAGGTACACAAGCGCGCTCGAGCAGATCAAGGAAGTGCAGAAAGAGTCGGCGGAGAAGCTCAAGGAGACCGAGTACTCCATCGAGACCGCCCGCGCCATGGTGGAGGAAGCGCGTTCGGTGCGTCCGGGCGCCCGCATGGAGCGGTGCGGTGCTGGCGTCGCTAACGAAAGCGGCCGGCGCGCGTTCCCACCGCCCGCCACCCGCCAGCGCCGGGACAAAGTGGCGGAGCTCAAGGAGCGCATCGCCTCCAGCGAGGGCGACGTGGCGACGGTACAAGCGCAGATTGAGCGCGTCGACGCCGTCATTGCCGGCCTGCGGAACGAGCTGGAGAGCCTCTCTGCCGTACGTAACCGCACCCGCCACGTCGCTCGTTGGCTCCAACCTAACTTCTTCGCTCGTCGCTCCTGGCGTTCCGCGGTGTGACGCGGCAGCTGGAACGCGAGCGCCAGCTCAAAACGGAGAAGCGGCAGGACAAGGCCAACGAGGCCGCTCGCCTCCAGGCGGCGCTCGGCAATGAAGAGGTCACCGGTACGGCGTACGAGCGAGCACAACATTCTGGACCTGTGTGGCCGCTCTTACATCGCCCCTGTACACAAGGCCTGAACTGGAAGCCCGGCAGAGTCCGACGAGGAGCTGCGCTTCATGCAGTCCAAGTGCCTGCGCGACATTGCCGAGCGCGAGTCGTTCGTCCGGCCCCTGGCCGATCAGGTGGCCCAGCACCAGAAGGAGCTGGCCGAGGCGCGCGCCCAGCTGCAAGCCGCCGTCGCGCGCCGCGGTGCGCTGGAGGAGCAGTTTCGCGTACGAGGCGAATCCGCCCCCGGGAGGCGATGAAAGGCGCGTGGCGCTCATGCTTCCTGCGTGTGAGTGTTCTTTTCGGGGTTGGGGCCGCACCGGCAGTCGCACCGCGAGACGGCCGTGCGGCGCGACGAAAAGGCCGTGGCCATCAACGACGCCCTCAGTCTCGGCGTGCCCCTGGGCGCGCTCCCGCTCTCCGCCGACGCGCTCGCTCGTTTCAAGGCCAAGCTGGAGGAATGCCAAGTGCAGGCCGACAACGAAGTCAAGGCCATCAAGGTACCGCACGCGGCCGCCGTGCGCGGCGCATCCCGTCAAACGCGCTCAACCGGCCCGCTGCGGGAGCGATCTGTCTGGTCAATTGCCGCGCGCAGGCGCAGTACGACAGCGAGCTGACGCACAAGGCGCAGGAAGTGCAGCGCCTGCAGAGCGCCGGTGCCGCGGGCTTTGGCAAGTACCAGCTGATGGAGCAGCAAATGGTGCGCCATGCGTGGTCACCGGCGAGGCGAACCCCGGCACGCCACGTCCGGCTGACATGCCCTCTGGTGTGTGCGGCAATGTCGCAGACCGAGCGCCTGGCCCGGCTGGCCACGCTGGCCCGGCAGCTGGCGGAGAATGCCGTCTCCACCGCGGACATTGAGCTGGACGCCGCCGCCGAGAAGCAGGCGGTGCGCATCTCGGTAGTCACCGCAGGCGGGAGAGCGTACATGGCTTACTCCCGTTGCGCGGCCACGGTTTCGGGCGGCTGCTCCACAGCAAGCGGAGCTGGCGGCGTACCAGCAGCGCCACCCGCTGGATGCCTTTGACGCCGAGCTCAAGGCCATGCAGGAGGAGCTCCGGCAGTGCGACGCCAAGTGGAGCGACCTCATGAAAGCGCGCGAGCGGCTGATGGCGCACAGCAACGTTCGCTCCCAGCTGGACCGCCTGGAGGTGGAGCGCGCGACCAAGGCGGCCCAGCGCGAGGCCCTGTAGGCAGCGGAGACGAGACGGTGTCGAAGGCGGCAACGGGGTTAGTGCTCTGACGTCGATTTTTTTGTGGGGCCGTGGCGCCGTCGGTTGGTGTGCGGCAGGTTGAACCAGCACGTGGAGACGCTGCGGCGCCTGGGGGCGACGTTGGTGACGGTCGACTCCTTTGTGGACGAGGCCAAGGCCGTGCATCAGTACGCCCCGCGACGGCGCGGCGGGCGTAGCACGCTCCCCAGGGGCTTTGACGCGCGGTGTATGATTGTCCTTGGCCCCCGGCACTTGCAGGGCCAAGCGCGACGAGCTGCAGGCGGTCACCGACCGCGTGACTGAGTACGACCTGGCGGTGGCCCGGCTGCAGAGCCGGCTGGACGCCGTCCAGAAGCAGCTCACCGAGCGCCAGATGCAACGCGATGGCATGCCCGTGCACGGCCGGAACAGCTAAACCGGCTGCAATCATGCACTGACCAGCGCCGTCGCAGTTAGCGAGTTGTCGCCGCCTGTCCAGCCATTTTGGCCAAGCACCCGGATCTGCGCGACATTCGCGACGTGGCCGCGCAGATCGCCGCGGTGGAAGCGCAGCTGGCCGAAGAGCAGAGGTAGGCCCTCGCGAGCGCGTTCAGTAGCCCGCTTCAGTGCCAGCCTAACGGCGCCACCCCGCCGGCAATGGGGCGCGTGGAAGCCACGGTGCAGCAATGTGGCCGTCTTCAACGCGATGAACTCGATCTACGAGCGCTTCCTGACGGCCGGGCAGCAGCGTCACCGCTGCCCGGTGTGCGACCGCGGCTTTGCCGAGGGCACCAACGAGCACCAGCACTTTGAGGCGCAGGTGCGCCAGACGCTGGAGCGCGTGCCGACCATGCGGCAGGTCTCGGACCGCCAGGTCGAGCAGCTGGGCCAGCAGCTGCAGCGCCTGCGCGCGCTCCGGGAGCCGGCGTCCGAGCTGGCGCGGCTGCAGCAAGGTAGGCGCGTGAGCCAGGCGACGCGGTGCTCGTGTGGGCTTGGCATCTGATTTGTCGTCGCTGGCCGAGCGTGCGGAGGCGGCCGGTGACGCAGTCGAGTTCGTCGCGCTGGAGCGCGAGCTGGACGAGGTCCAGACGGCGCTGGAAGAAGCCTCTTCGGCCGCGAGCGAGGTGCGGGTCGTGCGCTCGCTCGGGGCGAGCGGTGGCGGTGGGCGCGCCGCTCATGCGGGCGGGCGGGCGGCCGGCCGGCCGGCGGTTGTCGCTGCGCGCGGTGATGCCTAGGCGCGCCTGAGCAAGGCCAACGCGGACGCCGACTTTGAGGAGGCGTCCACGGTCGTGGCCGCGGCGACGCGGTTCCACGAGATGAACGCCCAGCTCCGTCACACGGAGGACGAAGTGGCACGGCTCCGCCAGCAGGTCCGACGGGAGAATCGCAAGGCGATGACAGCGGCAACGGTGGCGCTCAGTGCAGGCGCGCGCTGCCAATGCTATTGGACTTTGCTGTTGCCGCGCAGGTTGCGGCGGTGGGCGCCGACCAGTCGATGGAGGCCAACCAACGCGACATGGACGCGGTGCAGGAGCGGCGGTGCGTGCCAACGGCACCGGGCGCCGCGCGCCGTCGGCTTCTGACCAGTGCCCCGCCGCCCATTTCAAGGCGGGTGCCGACGGACGGCAGGAACGCGCTGGCGCAGCAGATCAAGGACGTCGAGCGCGAGCAGGCGACGGTGCGCGCCGAGACGCAGCGGCTGGAGCGGCGCGTGCAGGACTACGCCAAGTCGCTCGCCGCGCTGCGGCAGCGGCTGGAAGCGCGGCAGTCGCTGGAAACGTCGAAGCAGACGCTGGAGGCGGAGATCGCCCGTGCGCGCGTCGAGCTGGAGGTGCGGTCGTGGAGGGCCGCGGCGGGGCGCGGGGGATGAAGCCGTGCACCGAGCCATACGGTCGTAGATATTACGATGCTGCGGTCGTGGACGAGGCGCAGGCGCTCAAGGAACAGCAAAAGGCGCTCAAGGCGCAGCTGGCCGAAGCGGAGCGGCAGCGCAACGACCTGATGCAGCAGGCAGAGCGGCGGAAGGCGCAGGCCGTCGCGGCAGCCGACGCCGTGCGCGAGCACGTCCGGGCGTTCCTGCACTTGCAGGAGACGCTCGACAGGTGCGCGATCCACGGTTTGCATGGCCGCGCGAGGCGTGGACTTGTGCTGACCAAAAAGGGTGGCCATTGCGCGTGCGGAAGGCTCGGGCAGCATTGATCTGGCGCGCCTGCAACGAGAGCGCGCGTCGATCGAGCAGCAGGTTACCCGCAACCAGGAGCTCGAAGCGTCGCTGACGGCGCAGCTGCAGCGGAGCGAGGCGATCCGAATGGGCGCCGATGCGCGCAAGGCCGAAGCGGAGGTGGGAGACGGCAGGGCACGCCGATAGGGTCGGACCGGCCGGCGGCGCTCACTGCTTCCGCCCTCGCGGCGGCCTCATTCGCTGCATCTGCAGGCCATGGTGCGCCGGATCGCCGACACGCTGCAGCTGCGAGATCTCAAGCTGGAGGTGCAGATGCTCGACCAGCGCCTGGTGTCGCTCACCAACCAGATCAACCGCGTCGACCGCGCCGAGCGGGCCCGCGAGCTCGCTCGCTACGAGGCCGAGCGCAGTCAGCTGCTGACCCAGGCACGCTCCAGGCCCACCGGGCCGATAGCGCACGGCGCCGCCGCGCTGACCGCACCGTGCGGGGCAGCCCCGAGGGCAGCCGGGGGTCGGGGCCAGGTCAACCAAACGGTCGGCCGCATCAACGAGGTGCGCCAGCAGATCCAGGCGATCGAGCGCGAGCTGCAGTTGGACAAGTACCGCGACGCCGATGCAAACCTGCGCAAGCTGATCATTGAGAAGAAGACGCGCCAGCTGGTCATTGACGACCTCGTCAAGTACTACAAGGCCGTCGACAAGTACGAGGCATGGCCGTCGGTCTGCGGCACGGGCTCCGGCGCAGCCAACCGGCAGTTGGCGTCGGTCGGTCGTCCGTGCGGTGAGCCCAGCGCGATCATGAGCTACCACCGCCTCAAGATGGACGAGGTCAACAAGATCATCGACGACCTCTGGCGCGACACCTACGACGGCGGCGGTACGCCGCGCTGCCATTCTAGTTCACCAAGGCCACAGCTGACGCCCTCGCCCTCGCGCCGTAGCAATCCGTGCTGCGTGCAGACATTGAGACCATCCGCCTGACCGCCGAGTACGAAGGCCGCGCAGGCAAGCGCAGCTACCACTACCGCGTATGCGCGAGCGCCGCTGGAGCAGCGTCTGGGCCTCAGTTGGCGCGCTCACAACGTTGGGCCATGACGGGTTTCCACTGGGCACGCGAGCTGCAGGTCGTAATGCAAAAGGGCGCCGTGGAGCTCGACATGCGCGACCGATGCAGCGCGGGCCAAAAGGTGCGCACGCCGCACTGCCTTCAGCCGCATGCTTGCCATTCAGCACCTCACGTGGCTAGGAAGGGCTTCGGGGTGCCGGCGCCCGCGCAGGTCCTGGCGTCCATCATTATCCGCCTGGCGCTGGCAGAGACGTTTGGCGTCAACTTTGGCGTGCTGGCGCTCGACGAGCCGACAACCAACCTGGACAACGACCACGTGAACCGCCTGGCGCAGGCGTTGGGCCGGTGCGTGTGCGGGGAACCACCGCGACTCGGCAGAGCCACCCCTCGCTCACCGCGCGCGGCCGCCTCCAAGGTCGCCGTGCTCGGGCCGGCACAGGATCATCGACGCGCGCCGGCGGCAGGCCAACTTCCAGCTGATCGTCATCACGCACGACGAGGCCTTCACGCGCAATCTCGCCGGCTACGTGGACCACTGCTGGAAGGTCTACCGTGACAGCGCGTACGACCGGCGTCCGCACGGGTCTGGGGCGTACGACGATTGCTCACGGCTGGACCGGTCATAGAGTACACGGCGGAACGAACAGGTCGGCGCTCTCGCGGATCAAGCTCGTAAACCTGGTGTGAGCGCGCCCCTTGTACAGAGTGCTGGAAATATGATCATACGCGGCCTCACGCGGCCTTGTCCTGCTCCGCCTGCCGCCTCATGCTGTCGCCTCGCCTCGTCGAGGTTGTCCAGCTGCTGCTGCGGCGGCAGCGGATGCTACTCCCTGGCATCACCGATGCACCGCGTCCTGTCTTCCGACATCTTCCTCTTTCACCGTCGCCTGCCTGCCGCCGCCGCTTTGCCTCCATCTCGCCCTCCACCACGTGGCCAACTATGACGTCACATGAATCTGCTCAATGACGTCATCTGTGGTGGGTCACGGGGGGCGCTCGTGACAGCGCGTGTCGCTGCGCTGGAGCGCCGTCGCCACACGTGAAAAATCGCATGATGATTTGAGGGGCATTTTGTTGAGGGGCATTTTATAGGAGAGAAAGAGGAGGGAAAAGCGGAAGCGGCGTGGTGCGGCCGGCTCGGTGTTGCGGACGCCGCGGCCTATTGAGGGAGAAGCAAGTGCGTGAGGTGCCAGGGTCGAGGGCACAGAGACAACGTCTGGTGGTGGCGGCGATGTCTCTATTGAATTATTCGTGAACTGCCTTCAGTTGCGTCGTCTTTTTTCCTTCTGGTCGTTTTTCTTTTTTTTCGTTGGTGGACGTCAGCAGGCGGCCTCGGGAAGGACGCAGACGCTCCCCCTCCGACCCACGCTGCCGACACGCCGCGGAGACGCCGCTGAGGCGTGCGGAGTTCCCCCACCATGTGGCGGTTCTCGCGGGCCCTGGCCACCGGCCTCGGCCGCCCCGCCGCGGCCACCACCACCGCGACGGCCGCCCGCGCGGCCCTGCGGCCGACGGCCCTCGCGGCGCGCGGCTTCGCGACCGTCACCGACGACGACGACCCGCGCAAGGCGCCCCGCGACTCGGACGAGGTCGACGTCGTCATTGTCGGAGCCGGCCCCGCAGGCCTGTCGACCGCCATCCGCCTCAAGCAGCTGGCCGCGCAGGCCGACAAGGAGCTGCGCGTCGTCGTCGTGGAGAAGGCGGCCGAGGTCGGCGCCCACACCCTCTCCGGCGCCGTCCTCGAGACGCGCGCGCTCAACGAGCTCATCCCTGACTGGAAGGAGCGCGGGGTACGGTAGCGCCTGGCGGGCAGCGTGGTCCCGCCCAAGGTTCAGCCCGCCTCACCCGACCCCCCCTCGCCCGCCTGTTGGCTTTGCCGTACGCCCTGCAGGCGCCGGTGCGTACCGAGGTGGTGAAGGACCACGTCAGCTTCTTGACGGAGAAGATGGCGATCCCGCTGCCGGTGCCGCCGCCCATGAACAACCACGGCAACTACATCATCTCGCTGTCCAACGTCGTGCGGTGGCTCGGCGCGCAGGCCGAGGAGCTCGGCGTGGAGATTTTCCCGGGCACCGCGGCGGCCGAGGTCCTCTTCAACGAGGACGGCAGCGTCAAGGGCATCGCCACGGGCGACATGGGCCTGGACAAGAACGGCAACCCCAAGGCCAACTTTACGCGCGGCATGGAGCTGCACGCCAAGCTCACCGTCTTTGGCGAGGGCTGCCACGGCCACCTGACCAAGGGCCTCGTGCCCAAGTTCGACCTGCGCGCCAACGCGCAGCACCAGACCTACGGCATCGGAATCAAGGAGGTCTGGGAGCTCGACCCGGCCAAGCACCAGAAGGGCCACGTGTGGCACTCGACCGGCTGGCCGCTCACGCCGGACGTGTACGGCGGCTCGTTCATCTACCACGACGAGAACAACCTGGTGCGGGCGCCACCGCGCGACGATGAGTGCGGTGCAGTTTGGGGAACGGCGTGTACTAAAGCGGCTGTTTTGCTGCGGCGGCCCGGGCTGTGCGGGGGGGCAGGCCTACATTGGCTACGTCGTCGGTCTGGACTACAGCAACCCGTACCTCAGCCCGTACCGCGAGTTCCAGGTAGGCACGCCGCGGAGTGCGCTGGGCGGGGGTTGGGGCGGGGCTGTGGGGAGGAGGACACCGATGCGTTTTGTTGTACAACACAACTCTGACCATGTGGGTTGTGATTGAAGGAAAAACGCTAGATCGCACCACCATTTGCGGGGCTTTCGGCCACCGTTTTGCACCGCTAAGCAGGCCAGCTGACGGCTCGGTTGCCCCTCTCCGTCTTTGGTCGCACGGCGCCCTGGTGCAGCGCTTCAAGCACCACCCGAGCGTGCGCCCCATGCTCGAGGGCGGCCGCTGCATCGCGTACGGCGCGCGCGCCATCAACGAGGGCGGCATCCAGTCCTTCCCGCAGCCGTACTTCCCCGGCGGTGTGCTGGTCGGCTGCGCGGCCGGCACGCTCAACGTCGCCAAGATCAAGGGCACGCACACGGCCATGAAGAGCGGTACGGACCCGCTTGCGTCGCTGCGTGGAGCGATGAAGGACCGCCCCTCACCCTCCGCGGCAGCTTCGTCGTGCGTGGCCGCGTCGCGTGGCCAGGCATGCTCGCCGCCGAGGCCGCGTTCGGTCCCCTGACCGACGAGAGCCGCACGGGCCCGATCGTGCTCGAGGAGTACGAGCGCAACCTGAAAAAGTCGTGGGTGTGGGACGAGCTGCACCAGATCCGCAACTTCCGCCCGTCGTTCGAGAAGTGGGGCCTCTACGGCGGCACGCTGTGGTCCGGCATCGACACGCTCATCCTGCGCGGCAAGGCGCCGTTCACCCTCAAGCACGGCCCGCCGGACTATGCCCACCTCAAGCCGGCCAACCAGTGGTACCGCGCCGTAGCATGAGCGCGGCGTAGCGTCCCATCAAAGGGTCACTCACCAGACCTCTATGGTTCGCGCGCCGCTTCGTGTCGCGCCCACACAGCAAGAAGATCGAGTACCCCAAGCCCGACGGCAAGATCTCGTTTGAGCTGCTAGAGAACCTGGCGCGGTCCGGCACCAACCACGACCACGACCAGCCCGTGCACCTGACGCTCAAGGACAAGGACGTGCCGGTGGAGCGTAACCTCAAGATCTTTGACGGGCCCGAGGGCCGCTTCTGCCCGGCCGGCGTGTACGAGTTTGTGGACCGCGAGGACGGCCAGGGCAAGCGCCTGCAGATCAACGCGCAGAACTGCGTGCACTGCAAGACCTGCGACATCAAGGACCCGTCGCAAAACATCAACTGGGTCACCCCCGAGGGCGGCGGCGGCCCGGTCTACAACAACACCTAAGCGGCGCGTCCCACTGTGTACAGTTACAAGGTTTTTTGGGCGGTACAATACAAAACTGGTACAAGGTTTCACCGCATCAGTTGGACGCCGGGGCGACCGGCCACAGCCGGTTGGCAAGATATACAAAGCCCGCATACATTTCCTCCACGGTCGGCCGAATCTGGGTGTCTGGCAGGCGGAAACCGTACTTGCCCTGCCCTCGTCGCCCGCGCGTCAGACACGCTGGAACGCGGGCGTGTGAGCGACGGGACCGAGATGGCAATCGCGGGCTGCAGTGCGCGCACCTCGTCGCGCAGCTCCACGGTCCACCCGATCATGCCGGCCTGGCGCCCCAGGCACGGCGGCGTTGCGTAGGCACTGTCAGCGAACCCTGACGCGATATTCGCCGCTCGCGGCACCGAGCAGCGCGTACCTGCTCGGTGTACCAGTCGTCGGTGGAGCCGGTGGTGGGGTAGAGCTCGGCGGCGCGCATGGACGTGTACACGGCGCCGTGGACGGTGCGCATGGCCTCCTGCATGCCGTGGCTGACCTCGCGCAGGAGGTCCTCGCGGGGGCTCGGGTCCGCGGTGTAGCCGTACGAGCGCAGGATCAGCTGGCCGTAGGCGTGGAGGTCGATGCCGATCGCGCGGTTCCGCAGGCCCAGCACGTATTGCTGGATCGCCTGCGTCTCGGGCTCCGACGCCACGTCCGGGCCGCGGTAGTCTTGCGCGCACGGGCTCTTGGACGCGCCGACGCCGCCCCAGTGGTTCGCAAAGTTGCGGTTCAGGTCCGTGCCAGCGCAGCGGCTCGTCGAGCCGTCCGCGGGCTTGCGGCGGTTCTTGCGCCACAGGCGGTCGTCGGTCCACGTGTACTGGTACCCGTCCGGGTTGGCCACGGGCACGACGACCACCTCGTAGCGGTCCAGTAGCGCCGTCGTAGCGTTGTCGGCGCCGTAGCGCTCGAGGAGTTGCTGTGCGATGTACGTCGCCGCGGCGTGCGCCACCCATTCGCGCGCGTGCATGCCCGCCGACACGCTGGCGGGGCGACCAACGCAGACGTGACAGCGGCCCGGTCAGGCGGACGGACGGCGGTCGGACAAGGGCGCGCGGCAGCGCACGCACAAGATGGTCTTGGCGGGGTCGGGCCGCGACCTGATGTGGATCGCGGGAATGGGCCGGCCTTCCACCGTCGTGCCGATCGACGGCACCACCTTGGCCAGCGCCGGGTACCGGTCCGCCAGGTTCCCCAGATACCTGCAGCCCGCGGTCGCCCACGGACGTGGCCGGGCACGTAAGCAAGCGCGCCGCCTCTAGCGAGCAAGGCACGCGGTGCCACGCACGCGACGATGTCTTTGAACGGGTGGTAGTGGTCGAAAAAGTCGGCCGCTTCGCGTCGCTCGACGCGCCGCGCGGCCGCGGCCGCGGCGTCCGCCTCCAGCGCCGCCGCCCTGCAGCATTCGCAACGGCAAACAGACGCGGCCCATTTTGGTTAGATCCGACCCGGTGCGCTGCTGCCATCGAGGAGCAGCCGTGATCGCGTACAAGTCCGGGATGGCGGTGGTGCAGCGGAAGGCGCCGGTGACGAGCGCGCGCTCGGCGTCGCTCTGGACGCGGACGCGCACGGGCCGGCCCGGCGCCGCGTACTTGGTCCACACGTCGAGGTCGTGCGCCGCGGCGACATCCACAAACCGCTGCTCCCCAGGGGCCACCGCCAGCCGCCACCGCACGCGCACCGGCGTGAGCAGCACGCACGCGCGCGTCGCCGCCTGTGGCCACGCCGCTGCTCGCGTACCTGCACGCTGTCCACGTCGGCCAGCACGCAGTCGAGCACGGCGTGCCCGTCGTACAGCTCCCGCCGCACGGTGAACGCCGCCGCCGTCGGCGTCGCCGCCATGCCCAGCAGCACCACCGCGCCCAGCAGCACGGCCGCGCCCCTGCGCCGCAGGGCTGCCGCGCCGCCGCTCGGGCGCCCGCCGCCCGCCGCCATCGTCTGCCCCTGCGCCGCCCCTGCGCCGCCCGTTTGCGATGGCGGCAGAATCGCGGCAGAATCGCGTGGGGTCGCAGGCGTTTGGCGGAGCGGCCGCCGCGGCAGAACAGCGGCAGAATCGGCAGAAGCGCGCCAAAAATCCGCGCAATCCATGGCGGCGGCGGCGGCGGCGGCGGCGGTCGCGGCGGCGGCGGCCCGCGCCACCGCGGCGCTGCAGGACGCGGCGGTCGGGAAGCCGGCGGTGGGGCCGACGGCCGACGCGCAGGGCGCGGCAGCGGGCCCGCTGGCAGCGGCGGAGCATGCGCTGGCCGAGCTGGCCGCGGCTGTCCGCGGCGTCGCCGACGCGCTGCCGCCGTATGATCTCCGGCAGGCCATGGAGGTTCGTTGGCGCGGCCGAGCAGAAGCGGGCTCCCCGAGCAAGCTAACACACAGCAGCGTCGCCTGGGTTGGTGTCGTGCTGCCGGCCGCAGACGCAAGCGCGGCTGCAGGCCCAGCTGGACAGCTTGCGGCAGGCGGCGGCGGGCCCGCCGCAGCGCTTTGCGTTCCGGCGGCAAGCTCGCGGTGCGCCTAGCCCAGCGGCGGCGGCCGCAGCGGCGGCTGCGCCGGCACCCGCACCAGACGCGGCAGCGCCCGCCCCGGCACAGGCGGTGCCCGCGGCCGGCCTCACGGTGGCGGATCGCGCGGACGCCACCGTCGCGGTGCCGCGAGCCGACGCGGCAGGCCGCCCGCTGGCGCTGCACAACCTGCGCCGGTGCCACGTCGTGGTGCCGAGCCCCGTGTCGGCGGTGCGGCTCACCTCGCTCGAGGGCTGCACGGTCGACATCGGCCCTGCCGCCGGCGCCGCCTTTGTCGAGAACTGCCGCGGGTGTACCTTCACGCTGCGCTGTCACCAGGTAGGAGCGGCGGCGGGATGCCGCACGCGATCGGGCCAAGCGTCTTGCTCACCCGTTGCCTGGCGGTGCGCGAGGACCCCGGCCGGCAGCTGCGCGTGCACGACACGCGCGACACGACCATGCGCCTGCTCGTGGCCAACGACCCGATCATTGAAACCTGCGATGGCATCGTCGTGGCGCCGGCCCCGGACGCCGCCTACCCCGAGTACAGCGCCGACCTGGCGGTGCGTCCACCCAGACCAGGGAAGACGCACCAAGCCAGCGCGCCGCGAGCTAACGCTGGGTGCGAAAGGATGGTAGCTCGCCCGGGGCTCTCAGACGGCCGGCCTGCGCCGCGACGCCAACCGCTGGGACCGGGTCCAGGACTTTGACTGGCTGCGGTCCACGCCGTCGCCGCACTGGCGCGTTGCCGACGGCGGGCCGGCCGGCGGCGAACGGGCCTGCACAACGAGTGAGTGAGTGCAGTCTCGCAACTGTACAATAGTGCACAGTTCTTGTAAATAGCTGTGGTGGTACAAGGTACAGCCGCTCACTTGAGCGAATGCAAGGGGTACGCTGGCGACATGGAGCGCGGCAGCGTGGACGGCATGAGATCGTCCATTTCCAGGTCGTGCTCGTCGAGGTGGTCGCGGACCGACGCAAAGTCGATGCGCGACTCGGCGCGCGCCATGGTCTCGCGGTTCCTGCGCGTCGGCAAGCGCGTGTGAGGTGGTGACCGAGAGCGCGAGAGCGCGAAGGGTCCGTCAGCGGCACGCGAGCGCGGGCGCCCCGCCACCGGGCCGCCCGCCCGTACTTGCGCACGATGAGGACGAGGCGCATGACCTGCACGCCGATCCGCGTCAACATGAGCGCAATGTCGCCGACGCGGTCCGATTCGTTGCATCCGAGCGCCACCATGTAGATGGAGAGGATGCAGGACACAAAGCCGACGAGATCCAGCAGGCTGGAGAACGACGAGAAGAAGCTCTGGAGGCGGGGCACGCCGTGCGGCGGCGGGGAACGCCGTCGAGGTGAGCTACGGGAGTGCGGCGACGGCGGCGCGGCTCAGCGGCGGGGCACGCGTACCTCAACGCCGGCGACGAAGAGACGTACTACAAAGTCGGCAAAGAGGAGCAAGCTCACGCCGAGCTCCAGCGCCATGAAGAGGGGGCCCGGGCTGGACGACCGAGACGACCAGGGGGGGAAGGGCGGGGGACAAGTGGGCGCGGTGAGCTCGAGCCGCTCGGCACGTGCGCGGCGGGGGCGGGCGTGCGCGCACCAAATCGTGGCCAGGGACTGCCGGCCGCACGCGGACGCCGCCCTCACCGGCTGCCTCACACCCCTTGTTAGCGTCGTCGTTTGGCGGCACGGTGGGTGCACGTGGGTGGGCTGCCGAAGGACGCACCCACGCGAGCGTGACGGCGTTGAGGATGGCAAGGCCGAGGTAGATGGCGACGTAGGTGCGGGAGTGGAAGAAGCGGGTGGTGTCGCCGGCGCAGGCTTCCTTCCAGGTCATCTGCTGGGTGGTGGGCCATGGCGTGGCGGCGTTGGCGGCGCCCGCGCTGCCGCCGAGCAGCGCTGCGGCGTCGCCGCCGTCGCCGTCGCCGTCGCCGTCGCCGTGCGTCCGCGGCATAGTGCGCCGGGAAAGGGCGTTCGAGGAGCAAGTGACCGGCCGCGCGCCGCGGACAGTGATACGGAGCACCGACGAGGGCCCTGCATAAGCACCGCGCGCCGCGGCGGGAGGGGGAAGGACGGTGGGTAGCAGCGGCTCCTGCCAGCGCGTGTGGCGGGGAGAGCCGCCGACGGAGCAACGAAGAGCAACGCGAATGCGTGAGCTACTGGGCAGCAACACGGCATCCGTAGAACACTGTGCTCAGTCGCGGCCTGTCCGGCATCCGCTGCGGTGAACGCAGCAGCGGGCCGCGCATGGGCTTCACGCGTTCTACTGTCATGGCTTAAATCTACAGTGT
>Ga0180216_1000890_pt1 | contig 28422 bp, 35 predicted proteins | sample eDN3rd37CBELigMG_FD_128879 | JGI IMG/M metagenome (GOLD analysis project Ga0180216, IMG submission 128879) | Enriched Miracle-Growth compost microbial communities from Emeryville, California, USA - eDNA 3rd pass 37_C BE-Lig MG (version 2)... ... | reverse complement strand
GTGCGTGCGTAGCCACTCACGATCGGCGGCGATTTGCACGGCGGCGATCGGCACGGCGGCTGTAAGCTTGGAGCTGGTGAGGACCGGGCTCCCAGTGGGCATAGTTGGCGAGGTGCTCACTGCGCCGTTTCGCGAGATGATGTGGCGCGGCAGGCGGCATTGATTGAAGCGAGGGGGCTGCACGGGGGCCGTGCGACACGTCGCGGGCGATCGGTGGCGGCGATCGGTGGGCACGGTGTCCTGTGGGCATAGACTCATTGTTGTAGAGTATCCAACCCGTGCGTTACTAATCTTAGAGGGCACGGAGGAGATTTTTGGCCCAAATAGATCTCCGTGGTGTGGAGCCGCGGCGTCCGTGGCCGGGTTCTAGTTGCCCTGGTCGCTGTGGCGAGCCGCTTAACGTAGCTTGTGGTTGTAAAGCAAGGGCGCCTTCGGAGATCTCGTCGGACGCCACGCCAGATCCGACCCCCGCCCAGATGCCACGCGGGGCGCCGCAGACACAGCCATGCTGTTGCTGTTGCTGTTGCTGCTGGGCGTGCTGGCCGCCGTCGGCGCGCGAACGGCGACGGCGGACATCCCGACCAACCTCGCGGACTTTTACCGCCTGACCCTCCACGACGGCTACGACGTGTACTGGCGGTTCGTCGTGGACGACTACAACAAGTACGGCAACCTGAGCGTGCCCGTCCAAAAAAAGGGCCACTACCCTGGTCCACTAACACCGCCGCCCGTGGCGCCTCTCCATGCCCTCCTGTCATAGGTTCCCGCCACCACCGAGTGCGGTGGACCTGGAGTTTGTGCTGCAGGCGCAGATGACCGCCGGCTGGATCGGCTTTGGCATCACCAACGACTACAACATTGCCATGAACGGCGCCGACCTCTGGGTCACCTTCAACGACGGCGGCACGTACACTACCAAGGACATGAAGGCGTTTGGCCAGTCGGTACGGCGCACGCGGCCGCCATGGCCGCGGCGGTGCGTACAGAGCCTGAAGGCGCCGGTCGCCCGCGTCCGTTGGCCAAACGCCAGGTGCCGAGCGTGGACACGTCCATCTCGGGGACAGACGACCTGCGCAACCTCACGGTCGAGTTTGCCAGCGGCGAGCTCAGCGTCCACTTTTTCCGCCGCGCCGACACCGGCGACACCGTAGGCGACATTGTGCTCAACGTCACTGTACGCACACCGCGCCGCCAGCATGTGCATGAGCGTCCTCGATCGGTCTGACGGGGCACGCTACCGCAACGCTGACGCGGCGAATCGCCGTGCTCTGTGCACTACGCAGAACCAGCGCGTCATGTTTGCGTGGGAGCAGCACGACAGCAGCCCGCCACACGCCATGCCCAGCATTCGGGGCACGTACCAGGTCAATTTTCTGTCGGGCGACGCGGCCATGCTGGCGTCCTCGTCGATGGCCTCGCTCGCCGTGGACATGCGCGCCTTCCACGGCACGCTGATGGCCCTCTGCTGGGCCCTGATCATCCCCGCCGCCGTCCGTATGCTCCGCTTCTTGGCGGAGGCGGTGAAAATGGTCGACGCCCTGCTCATCTCTGCGCGTGAAGCCGTTGTTTGTTTTTTTGGGTTGCGCAGTGATCGCGCGCTACGGGCGCGGGTGGCAATGGTGGCTCACGGCGCACCGCCTGTTGGTGACCATGGGCACCACCGGCATGATCTCGATGGTGAGTGGCATGGTGCTCGGCGTCTGGCCGGCCGATGGGCAGGCGGCAAGGTTGACGCGTGGCCTCGCGTGTGATGTACGTCTGTTGCGTGCGCAGGTGATCACGGCGGTGATCTTTTCGCCCATCCAATTCGATGCCCTAGCGCACGCCATCACGGGCACGGTGCTCACCGTCCTGACGATCGTGCAGGCACGCAAATACCCCATGGCGCATCAAGTAAGACGAAAACCACTGCTGATCGGGTGCCCTGCCGCTGCCCACCCTCCTCGTTCGATGTCAGATCGCGCTGGGCACGCTCATCCTGGACTACAGCTGGACGCCGCACTGGCTGAAGGACGCGCGCCGCATTTTCCGGCCCGTCCACAAAGTCAACGGCAAGCTCCTGCCCGTGGTGGCGGCCGTGCAGATCGCGCTCGGTACGCCGCCGTCACGCCGGCCCTGCGTATCTCCCCTTCCGCCGTTAACTTGCGTCCTCAGGCCCGGCTGGCTCGATTTCGGCCGCTCAGGGCTCGCCCGTTTCAACGTGTCGACGGCAGTTTGGGCGGTGTACTCCGCCTACTACGGCGTCGTCGTCGTCGCCGTGATCTACCTCGAGGTCCGGTTCCAGCTCCACCGGCGGTCGTGGGGCGGCTCCAGCAACCACACGCGGCCAGCAAGCCGGCCGGCCGCCAGCAGCGACTACGCCGCCAAGCTCGGGTCCGTCTCCACGACCGAGATGTCGACGTGGATGACCAACGCTGCGCTGCAGTAGTAATCATGCTAGTTCGTGTCCCGTGTGTGAGGGTAACTTGTGATATCGCATGCCTTGAGAGTGCACGCCTAACTCGTGCCGTATGCATGCGCGTGCCGCCGCGATATGTACAAACCGTTGTAAATCTTTTACGGCACTCGTATTGCAAATAAACCAACGCCGAGTCATGCACGCCGCCGCCCCAGTACGCGCATCCTCCCGTGTCCTCCAGGCGCACCCAACGGGCGCACCACCATGGATGGTCCGTCAATCGGATCAATGGACGCCCCCGATCAACGGGGGCTCAGATGACGTCATCGGCACGCCGCATTCCTTTTCTTCTCGCGTGCGCGCGGACGCCCGCCGCGCACCCGTCGGCCCTAGAGGACCCCCCGTTCATCTTCTACCACCTCACGCATCGGATCGGCTAGCAACGTGCTCCGCGTGGTGCTCTACGCGGCGATCGGCATCATACCGCAAGCGTGCGTGGAAGAGGTGCGATGGCATGCGGCGCGATGCTGCGACGTTGGCGCCGCGGTGGCAGTTGCGCGCGAATGGCAACGCTCACCAAGGCACGTCCGCGGGGGGGAGTGGTGTATGCGTCCGCCGCGCGTTTCCAGCGCTGCGCGGGCCTCTCCACATTCCTCTCGACGTGCCGCGCTGCAAGGGCTGCAGCTGGTGCGTGGCGTGGCGTTGACGCCCGCGAACGGCGCACCCATCGTCAACTCGCACACGCGCGTGCCGGTCGTCCAGCCACCGGTACGGCCCACCCGGCCGCCCACGGCCGCGGGCGGCCTGTTGGGAGCATCCGGAACGCTAACGCACGTGCAGGCAGGCAGATCGTCTCGGGCGAGGTGCCTTGCGGGCAGGCGCAGCTAAGGGCAGCGTTCTCGAATCGCGCCTGCGTCATCAACAACGCACGTGGCCGAACGACGCCTTCGTTGCCCGTACGACAACCCCCTGCCCGCACGCGGCGCTGCGTGCCGCGGCCGCCGCCTAAAAATCGCAGCGCACCCGACTTTGTGTCAATGCCCCCGCGCGCCGCGTGCAGCGTCGGTGGTGAGGCCCGCGGCCCGCCGCGGCCCCTAGCCGGCACCATGAGCACCGAGAAGGCCAACTTGGCCCTGCCACCGGGCAACGTCGCCATGCAGAACTTTGCCAGCCCGTCGCCCCCGCCTTACGCCGGCTACCCGCCGCAGCCGGGCTACCCGCCGCAGCAAGGCTACCCGCCGCAGCCCGGCTACCCGCCGCAGCCCGGCTACCCGCCGCAGCCCGGCTACCCGCCGCAGCCCGGCTACCCGCCGCAGCAGGGCTACCCGCCGCAGCCCGGCTACCCGCCGCAGCCGGGTTACCCGCCGCAGCCCGGCTACCCGGCGCAGCCGGGTGCGCCCGTGACGCCCGTGGTACGCTCGCGGTGGCCTGGACGAAGCGAGATCGACCCGAGCCGCGTCACTTAACGCGATCTGGGGGAAATCGTTGCGCCCCGGTTATGCGCGTTAGGTCGGTACGCCGCCTGGCGTCGCCGTCGCCTTCCAGCCGGTGCCGGTGCATGTGATGGAGCGCCTGCCCGACGCACCCGGCCTGGAGGTGCGGCCAGATCGCACCCAGAAAGGGCGTGAAGCGCCGCCGGTGCGCTCACACACACTGTTCGCCGTTTCGCTCCTGGTGTGCCGATGGTCCCAGCTGCTCAACATCCAAGACAATGTGCAGATCCGTCAGACGGTCGACGTCCTGGAGAGTACGCATCGGCGGCCGGCCAGCACAGGCGACGCCTCGTGCGTGCGGGCTCACCAGCGAGGGTGTCCATCATTGTGTGGGCCGCTGGAACCCGCAGTGTTCCTCAACATTGAGATCGCCAACTCGTACAACGTGATCGACGCGAGCAACCGGCGCATCTACTACGTCATGGAGCGTACGTCCGCGCGAACCAGCCGGCGCGCGCCTGCCACCGCAAGACCTAACCGCCGCAGCATCCCATTGAGCCTCACGGCCAACACGCAGAGAGCAACTTTTGCCTGCGCCAGATGCTGGGCACTCTCCGCCCGCTCGAGCTCGCGGTCACCGACAACGCGGGCCAGAAGGTGCTGCAGCTGGTCCGGCCGTACCGCTGCAAGAGCGTGTGCTGCCCCTTCATCCTGCCGATCAACTGCTGCTTCCTGCAGCGCATGGAGGTCGTTCTGGGCCAGAACGGCCACGTGATCGGCCACATCGACCAGAAGTACTCGCTGTTCCGGCCGTACCTCTTCATCTACGACGAGAACGACCAGCACATCTTGACGGTGCGCGGCTCCTTCCTGACGGGCTGCACCTGCAGCGACCAGGTCTTCCACGTCACCCGCGCCGACACCGGCGCGCCCGTCGGCCAGCTCATCAAGCAGTGGAGCGGCTTCTTCCGCGAGGCCTTCACCGACGCCGACAACTTTAAGATCGAGTGTACGTGTGCCGCCCGGTGACCTAGCATCGCGTGTGGAAGCGGAACGGCGTCTCATGATCCGTGCTCGATGGTGGTCTGCACCGTTCGCACCCCGCTGCAGTCGGCCAGGGCACGCCGCCGAAGCACAAGGCGCTGATGCTGGCCACCATGCTGCTGCTGGACTACATGTATTACGAGCGCGACAAGAACGACGACAACAACCGCCGGTAACGCTACCGCACGTTCCCGCTTTGCCGCCCAATTGTGTGCCATTCTGCTCATTGCCGTTAATTTTCTTGAGCAACCTGTACTCGCACCACCATGCACACCATGAGCTGTTTGGTTTATGCTTCACCATACATGCTGGGCCCATGAAGAGCTGACCAGTGAGTAGCCCATCCCTGCGCGCATCCACCGGCCACTGGCACTCGCACGTAGCCCATCGTACGCGTCGCAGCGCATCTTCCAAGAAGGCTTGTCGACCTCGCAGAGCCCGCTGTCCACACCGTGGCCAAGACCACGCTAGCGCACACTGAGGCCGTAAGGCACAATGCGCCTGCAGCACGGCGTTTCTTCCGCGGTGGGCTTTCATCGTGCGTGCATGTGCTTCGCCCGCCCATGTCGCCGGCCTCCAGATGACGTCATCCACTGCTGGCCCGCCGCTGTGACGGCGGTGCGGCGCCCTGCGGCCGTGCCCGGCGCCGCGCACCGCGTCGCGCTAACACGGCCCCCGTGCACGCCTGGCGACGCCTCGCTCTGCCACTGCTGCGTGTGCAGGAGTACTCCCCGGGGTGTCTGAAACTTTGGAAGGCCGCGACGGGGCCGCGGTCCAGCCAGACGCGGTCCACGTCGTGACGCGCGCGAAACGGAACCACGGCGACCGCCAGCGCCACCGCGGTCCCGGTGCCGGCGCCTGCGACCGAAGCCGCGGCTCCGCCAACGCCCGACGCCGCCGCCTCGCGGCCGGTCGCCGTGCCCGCGGCGACCCCCGGCGGCGCCGGAGCGCCCGGGCCGTCCGGCTCGCCGCCAGGGCGGCGCACCGCAGGCGCGGGCACGTCACCGCCCGCGGCGCCGCCCGTGAGCCGCGAAAAGGTCGCCGAGCTGCGCTACCGGTTCAAGCAGCTGCCCGAGGACGAAATTCCCGTGGCGGACTACGCGGCCGCGCTGCAAAAGGAAATCCTGCTGCAGGGCCGCTTCTACATCACGCACCGCCACGTCTGCTTCTACTCCAACATCTTTGGCTGGCAGACCGCCGTCGTCATCCCGTTCGAGGACATACTCTCCATCGAAAAGACCAAGACGCTCTTCATCCAGAACGGCATTGCCATCACCACGCTGCACGGCCGCTTCTCGTTCGCGTCGTTCCTCTTTCGCGACCACACGTTCAACCGCCTCGTCACCTTCTGGCGCAACAGCCAGCTGGAGCGGCCGTACTCGGTCGCGGAGCTGCTGGCGCACGAGGAAATCCACTTTGCCGTCGACAGCGTCTCCGTCTTTGAGGACGACTTTACCGACAACCTTGCCGAGTGGGCCGTGAAGCCCGCGCCGCCGCACACGAGCGCGCCCGCTGCGGTGCCGTCCGCGCCCGCAACGTCCGGCGCCATGGCCACCTCGGCGCTCGCCACGTCGGCCACCTCGCTGGCGGCGCCCGCCACGCCCACCGCGGGCAGTGCGTCGGGCAGCCTGGCCGCGACCGCGGCCACGTCCACCAGCGGTACCCTCGGCGCGCAGTCGCCCGTCACGCCGCGCGCCACGCCGGCGCCCGCGGCCGCAGCGGCCACGCCGACGCCAGCGGCGGGCGCGCCCGCGCCGTCGGCCACGCCGGGCAAGGTCGCGAGCCCGAGCCCCGCGGCGCGAGCGCCGTCGACCGCGCAGGGCAGCGACGCCGCGGCGCCCGCGGCCGGCGGCGGTGCCGACGACGCGCTGGCCGCGCCCGTGCCCGTGCGCGCCGGGTCCGCCGTGCCGACGACGGCAGAGCCGATCGACCCGCTGCCCAACGCCGACACGGCCGAACCCGCAGCGCTCGGCTACGAGCCGCTCAAGGCGCCCATCCTGGACACGACCCTGCCCGCCGCCTTCCACGAGCTCGGCGCGATGCTCTTCAGCGACTCGCACTCGTTCCTGGCCAGCCTGCTCACCAGCCTCAAGTACACCGGTGCGCTAACAGCAGGCGTGGCAGGGAAGCGGTGCGGCGCACGCGTCGACTAACGCTCTCTACTTGCCCGCTCTATACTCTGGCGATGCCAGACCTGGTGCAAGAGCCGTGGATGCCGGACGAGCAAGGCGTGGAGACGCGCAAGTACCGCTACTTGATGGAGCTGAGCGGCATGGGCTCCATGATGGGGCCCAAGAGCACGAACGTGCACATCACGCAGCGCATCACGCGCAAGGAGCCCGGCCGCGCGCTCGTCGTGGAGCACAGCTCCCACACGCCCAACGTGCCCAGCGGCGACTGCTTCCGCGTCGTCAACCGCTACGGCCTCTTTGCCGTCGACGAGCGGCGCACGCGCCTCATCATCACCGGCACCGTCAACTTTACCAAGTCGACCATGTTCAAGTGTACGCCGCGTGGAGGCAGACAGGGGCAGGGAACGGACGTCTCGCAGGCGACGGACTCACGGTTCCCGCGGTGGACGGCGTCGGTCGCGTCCCGCCGTGGCCAGCCATCATTGACACGTCGGCGCTCGAGGGCGCCCGGGAGTTTGTCAAGGCGCTGCACAGCGCGCTCCGCAAGTCGCTGGCGGGTGCCGCCGCCAAGGCCGGCGCCGAGGGCGAGGCCGCGCCGGTGGAGGTGCTCGAGCCCGCGCCGGTCCCGGAGGCCGCGGCCCCGGTGGCCGTGGGCGGCCGCCTGCGGCAGGCGGTGGAGATGGGCCGCGCGCTGGTCCAGCCGCTGTGGGCGCGCGTGCGCCACGCCGTCCCGCGCGCGCGCCGCCCGCTGCTGCCGGTGCTCGGCGTGCTGCTCCTGCTCATCCTCGTGCAGGTCCACCAGACGCTGCACCTGACCCGGCTGACGCAGCGCACGCAGCAGCACCACCAGCAGCTGCTGCAGCTCTTCCCGCACGCGCTGCAGGAGGGGCCCGCCGCAGAACCGTACGTTGGCAGGTGAACCTGCGGAGCGAGTGCAATGCAGCCTGACGCGGATGGCTTTCCGCTGGGGGGGGCGCGAACGAGCACGCAGGGTCGACCCGGCGTTGGCGGCGCACGCGGCGCTGTGGCGCCTGAAGAACTGGGAGGCCGAGTGGGCGCGCGTCCATGCCGGCGTGGACGCCGCGCTGGAGCAGTACCGGCGCCTGCGCGAGGACCGGGAGCGGCTGCTGGGCGAGCTGGAGACGCTGGCGGCCTCGGCGGCGACTGAAAAGGCTGCTTCTGCGGGTGGCGGCGGTGCGGCCGCGTCGGCGCGGGCGGCCGCGGATAAGCAGCCCATGCACGCAACCGCCAAGAAGCAGGACCTATAGTGTTGCTTTCTTTCTCCGTCTGCCGAAATGTACAGTAGCGCAGCCAGCGACGCGGTGATTGTATAGAGCTCACGTATAAGGACTTAACCGAGATTTGCGCCAACTCCAAGGAATCCTAGGCGTGTTCCTCGGCACGGGTCGCAGTCTCTTCGCTCTTATTCGCTCTTAGGGTTAGGGTTAGGGTTTATTTAGGGTTAGGGCTACGCCCATTCCACCTCTCAAAGGGATGAACTCATGGTCGACAGCGGCAGAAGGTTCTTCAAGTCAGTCTTTCTTGTATGTTGACGCGCCCTTTTCAACAGACAATTCTGCCGGTCCGCGTGGTCCTATGCCGCGACCGCCGTCGCAGCCGCCGAGCGTCGACGGCCCGTAGCGGCCCCCCGCCGAGAAACGCCTCTGGAGGCCGTCGCGACGCGGCGCAAGTTGCTGGACGGCACCGGCGACGCGACGTAAACGCCTGCTGCGCTTCAGTGGCGGTCGGGGGGAAGGGGCATTACGAGGTGGAACGCAATGGCGGCCGCCGCTGCTGCGCTCGTGCGCAGCAGCGCCCGTGCGGCGACCGGGGCGCCGCCAGCGCGGGTGCTGGGCGCCGTCCGTGCATACGCCGTCCCACCGGACGCGCTGCTGGACAACACCGTCCGCAACGCGAAGCAGTTTGAGGAGGTGCGCGCGCGGTGCTCTTCGGGCGGGCACCCGCGCTCCCCCCGACTGACCCACCCCCCGTCGCACCCTTTCCACTGCCGCCGCTCGTCACGGTGCGCAGGCCGGCCCGGCGCCGACGCAGTCGATCCGCCGCCGCCTCAAGGACGAGGCCACGCAGATGCGCCGGCGCTACCTGCTGGAAGTGAGCGCCAAGGAGGCGGAGCGGCAGGAGGCCCTCAAGGCCAAGCAGGCGGCCCTGCAGGCCGAGGTCGAGGCAAGACGGGCGCAGCGCGAGAAGGAGAAGGCGGCGCGTCGCGCCCTGATCGAGGAGCAGGAGCGGCTGCGGTGCGTGCGAGGCTCCTCGTGCCAGTGCTGGTCGTAGGCAACGCCATCGCTCACCCGTGCCCGTTCCGAACGAGCTCCATGCGGGTGGCGGCGTAGGCTGCTGGCCAAGCAGAGCCTGGTGGAGGAAAAGGCCGCGCGGAACGAGCAGCGGCAGGAGCTGATCCGGCAGCGCCGCGCGCACGTGCTGGCCGAGCTGGAGCTGCAGGAGAAGGCGCTGCCCACGCGGGAGAACCTGGACCAGCGCATCACCGAGTTCCTGGGCCGCAAGCTGACCTACGAGCGCGGCCTGTTCTACGGGCAGCAGCCGTGAACCAGTGTCTGTACGGAAGCATTTCTTTGTACAAAGGCGCATACAGCGGAGCATGTGAGCCGCCTAGGGAACGTTTTCCTACACATCGGGGTGCCGCGCGCCCGAGTGGCCCGCGGACTCGCGCGCCCACGACGGCGGGTCGGGCGTGTACGCCGCGCTCTCCAGGGCGGCCTGGTTGATGCCCGGGGGCGGGCTCGGGCTCGGCGCGCCCGGCTTGTTCCGGTTGGTGATCGAGTTGTAGACCGCCATGGCCTGGAGAGAAATACCGGGTGGTAGGAGCGCGAACCGGCGTCACCCGTACCGCTCCGTTGCGTAGTTGCACGCGGCGCGGCGGCTTTACCTGGGCGACCATGTTGGCCGGGTCGTTGACGCCGGCCGGCAGGATGAGCGTGTTGGCCTCCTTGGCCAGCTTGCTAAAGGCTGTTGTGCAAAGTTCACGCCAGTGGCCGCGCATTGCTCGTGCGCGTTGAACGATGGAACTGCGCTGCCGCGGGTGTAATCCAGTGCGCCGCCGTACCTTCGATGTACTTGTCGGCCACGGTGAGCGCGACGGCGTCGCCGGACCGCTTCGCCTCCTCCAGGGCGGTCGCCACGCGGCGGATCGAGTCGGCGGTCGCGTCCGCCTTCTTCAAGATCGCCTCGGCCTCACCTGCCACCACGCCGTCCCCCGTCCACGGCTTGGTGCTGCAAACGCGCATCAGCAGGCCGCTCGTCGACGGGGAGGGCACGCGCGCGTGTTGGCTCGGTACCCTTGGCGATGTTGACCTTTTCCAGCATGGCGGCCTCGGAGGCGAGGACGGCCGCTTGCCGCCGGCCCTCCGCAATGTTGACCTCGGCCTGGCGCGCACCCTCCGAGTCCAGGATCTGCGCACGCTTCCGGCGCTCGGCGGACGCCTGCATCTGCATGGCGCGCACAATGTCGTCCGGCAGCAGAATGTCCCCTGCAGCCGTTCGGATTCTGGCGACAAGCGATGGCGGCGTGAGCCGCGGTGCACTGTCGTCGACACCGTTCATGCCGGCCGCGCCGTACGAATCTCGTAGCGCAGGCACTCGATGCCCCAGGAGGCGGTGGCTTCGCGCATGGACTGCACAATGGCCTGTGGGTGGCCACCCGTTCGGCAACCCACCGAGCAATGTCAGCTTGACTTGAGGTTCTTCTTGCTGTCGCGAGGTCGGACCTGGTTCAGCTTGTCGCGCTCTTTGAAGGTCTGGTCGAGCATGAGCTTGCCAATCTCGGAGCGCATCGTCGTCTGCGCCAGCTGCGCCACCGCAAAGCCGGGCGACTCGACGCCGTACGACGCCTGTCAAAGGATGCACCCGGCACGGCACCTGCCCGTTCAGTGGGCGCGCTCCGAGCTGTAGAGCGGGGGCGGGGACCGCAGCGGACGCACCATGTAGGGGTCCACCACGCGAAGGAAGAGCACGCCGTCCAGGTTGAGCGTCACGTTGTCTGGGCCCATCCGAAACGACCGCCAGACGGTCTTTTTTCGGATGAGCGCAGCCGTGGCTCCAGCATGGTCGGCCTGGGGCGCGCGCCGCCCGTACCGTTGGTGACGGCCGACTGCGACGGAATGTTGAGGGCAATCTCCTTGAGCGAGTGGACGTACTTGACTTGGTCGATGAACGGCATGAGCACGTTGAGGCCGGGCGTGAGGATGCGGCTGAACTTGCCGAACCGCTCGACCACCCACGCCTCCTGGTGCGGCACAAACTTGATGACCTGGTGCACGGCCGCGCCTCACTCTGCCCTCCTCCGCCCGCCGCCCCGTCAACTCCCCGCGGCATCCCGGGCCGGCAACGACCGCGGGGCGCGGACGCGCGCGTACCGTGTTGACAGGATTGGGCCGCGTCGGGTACCCCGGGTAGCTCACAATCCCGCGGCGGAAGACGGGCGTCGTCAGGGCGATCACACTCGCCGGTCGCCGGGTGGCCAGGCGGGCCGCAGCGGGCGCCCGGGCGCGGGCCAGCGCGGCCGCGGCCATGGCGGCGGCGGCGGCCATCGTCGTCGCGTCCTCGTCCTCCGCGGCGCCGGAGCAGCGCCGTCGCCTGCGATGACGTCACGTGGTATGACGTCATCCATCGCGGCCCGCCCGAGCATTCCGCCGTGTGCAACGCGGGCACGTGCGACGCGTTGGATCGAGGCCTCGTCCCGCGCCTAGGAGTACGCCGGCAGCGCTGCCAGCGTGTGCCTTGGACGCCGACAAGTGCGCCGGCTCGAAAACGAAAATGGCGTCCGAACCGACAGAGCCGCAGCCAGCGGCCGCCGCGAGCGGGGCTACGCCGGCAGCGCCGGCGGCGGCGCCGGCCACGCCGACCGGCACGGAGGCGCGCCTGGGCGGCGTGGACACGTACTTTGCGCGGCCGGCGCAGCCGACGGACAAGGCGCTGCTGCTCATCCACGACATCTTTGGCTGGACCTACTACAACACGCGGCTCATCGCCGACCGCGTCGCGCGCGAGGTCGGCTGCCTCGTGGTCGTGCCGGACCTGCTGAACGGGCCCGGCATGCCGACGTCGCTCATCCCCGTCATGACCGAGAAGCCCACGACCGCGTGGCGGTCGCTGACCCACGGCGCGCGCATGGCCGGCATCGGCCTGACCAAGTTCATGCCGTTCATGTACCGCAACCGCATCAGCACCGTCCAGCACAAGCTCGAGCCGATCGTCCAGGACCTGCGCAGCAACCACGGCGTCAAGCGGCTCGCCGCGCACGGCTACTGCTGGGGCGGCCGGTACTCCATCCTGCTCGCCGCCACCGACCACATCGACGTGGGCATCCACAACCACCCGTCGCTCGTCAACTTCCCGACCGACATCGAGGCGATCAAGAAGCCCTGCCTGCTCCTGTGCGCCGAGGTGCGGGCGGGCGGCGGTTACGGATGGCTATGGGCCCCCCGATGGCCGAGGGGCGGGCGGCTCACCAGGCAGAGGAGCTCGGCCTGGGTGGTGGGGGTGGGGTGCTTCTGCAGGATGATACCATCTTCCCGCCAAAGTGGGCCAAGGCGAGCGACACGATCTTGACGGAGAAGAACGTGGAGCACCAAGTCAAGTGCGTGTGGCCCGCGGCCGGGATCAGCTCGGGGCGGCGGGGCGGCGGACGCGCTGACACGACGCTTGGACGATGGCCCGCGCGCGTGGTTCGTGCGCTGCGCGCAGGATCTTCCCTAAGACGGACCACGGCTTCTCGGTGCTGCTCGACTCGCCGGACCCGCACGTCGCCGCCATGGTGGAGGAGGCCCTGACCGACGCCATTGCGTTCCTGAAGACGCACCTGTAATGACGCGATGCGTGCGTTGTGCTGCCATTTTGTGTGCGTGCGTGACGTATTGAAGAGGTGCACCGTGCGGCGCCGCCCCTGTCCTCGCAATGTACTTGTAACCTGCACATCCCAAAGAAACACGCCCCCAGTTCTCGCTGTTGCCGAACGCACCGCGCCCCACCGTCCGCAGCGCAGACCGTCAGAGCGGTCAGGTCGTGTAGGCCTATTCCGTGAGCCCGAGGCGTGTATTGAGCCCGTGTCCACCTGCGGCGACCGCATGCCCCACGCCGCCGGCCATAGGACCCCCCAAATGACGTCATCGAGCGGGGCCGTGACCCCCCAAAGCGACTCTTTCTCCTGCTGGTACGCGGCGACGGACGGCGCCCCGCTGCACCCCCCTCGCTACGCCCCGCTCCCGCTCTCCCTCTCCGTCTCCCGCTCCGTCTCCCTCTCCCGCTGCGTCGTCGTCGTCGCTTGCTGCTCCTTCTGGCTCGGCACGTGCGTCTGACGGGGGAGCGGTGGTGCACGGCGTCGACGGCGGTCGGCGGCGGCGGCCCGCGCGGTTGGTGGTCCCCGCCGCTCCCCCTCGCCGCCGACGCCACCGCCGCCGACGCCACCGCCGCCGCCGCCGCCGCCGCCGCTGTTGCAGCCGCGTTGTAGGACGTGAGCGCCCGCTGAAGACACGGAGAGCGCACGCGTGCGCGCGCCCTCGTAGTCCTTAGTGCGGATGCTGGATGCGGAGAACGGACTCCGGCTGCGGGTCGTTGGTGGCGGACGGAGGAGGAGGTCGCGCGACCGGCGCGGTGCAGCGGCGCCAGACGGTGATGGTAACAAGGCGCCGGCGAGTTGGACGCCATCTTTGCGGGCGAGGAAGAGGCCTCTACTTTGCTGCGCCTCTGCTCCTCCTTCCAAGTCTGTTCGCTTGGCGCGTGCGTTTTTGGTGGCTGTAACGGGCGCTCGTGAGAGGGGGGGGGGTGGGCGAGGACCATGTACCGTAACCGCCGCCTCTGCTGCGCTGCACGCATGCTCTCCACGGCCGGCCCTCCTTGCGGCCCTTTGCCCGCCTCTCACGGAAACGCTCGTGGTGGCTGTCGTACCGTCTGACACGCGCCGCCTGCCGTCTGCCTTGGACGCCCCAGGCCGTGCTGCAGGTGGTGGCGTGCCCGGTGCGACAGGACACCGTCGACCCTGCCGCGTTCGTCCTCCCGTGTTGTGTGTGCGTGGGCCGCCGTGCCCCGCGGCCACCGACTCGCCCGCCATGCCGATGAACGAGCAGGACCCGCTCTACCCGATCGCGGTGCTGATCGACGAGCTCAAGCATGAGGAAGTCTCGGTGCGCCTCAACGCGGTCCGCCGCGTGTCCACCATCGCGCTGGCGCTGGGGGTCGAGCGCACGCGGCAGGAGCTCGTGCCCTACCTCAGCGGTGCGTGCGCCAGGACAGGCCTCCCGCGCGACTTGCATCCGGCGCGGCGCTGACCGCCCGCGCCCGGCGCGCGTCGCCGGAGGGAGGCGCGATCGGAACGCGCAGAGGCCATCGACGATGAGGACGAGGTCATGATGGTGCTGGCGGAGGAGCTGGCCAAGTTCACGGACCTGATCGGCGGGCCCGAGTACATCCCGATCCTGCTGCCGCCGCTGGAGAACATGGCCATGCAGGAGGAGACCATCGTCCGCGAAAAGGTGCCGCCCGCCCCCCGGCCGCGCGGCTTCGCGGGTGGCCACGTGCCGGCGTGCTGACGAGCGTGGGAGCTTGCTGGCCGCTGGCCTGGCGTCCCCCGCACAGGCCATCGAGTCGCTCTGCAAGCTGAGCAACCTGGCGCGCGACGAGGTCGTCCAGAGGCACTTCCTCCCCGTCATCCAGCGGATGGCCAGCGGCGAGTTCTTCACTTCGCGGACGTCCGCGTGCGGCCTGTTCGCGACCGTCTACCCGCGGGTCACGCCGGACCAGCAGGACCAGCTGCGGGGGTACGCCCGGAGCCTGTCAAGGAGACATGCGTGCGCCAGGCGGGCCATCTAACGCCAAGCCGCCAACCGTTTGCGGGGGGTGGACCTGATAGCCTGTACGCTAACATGTGCAAGGACGAGACGCCCATGGTGAAGCGCGCCGCGGCCACGCACCTCAAGGTGCGCCGCAGTACCGCAAGAGCATCGGGATGCGTGCCGACGTTGCCTAACTAACTCGATGCGCGGTGCGTCCGGGCTTGGGTTCGTGTCGACAGGAGTTTGCCAAGAAGCTCTCCAAGGAGCACGTGGTCCGCGACGCGATTCCCATGTTCGTCACGCTGGCAAGCGACGAGCACGTACGTCTCTCTCTCTCGCGCGCGCTACTCCATGCTGGTGCCGCTGCCAGAACAGGTGGGCTGACCAGAACACCGCCTGCGAGCTGCGGTCGCTCGTGGCGCTCTACAGGACTCGGTCCGCGTCCTCTCGGTGCCCGTGCTCGTGACCCTGGTGACCCTGTTGACGCCGGCCGAGGCGCAGAGCGCGCTCCTGCCTCACGCCAAGGCGCTGGCCAAGGACAAGTCCTGGCGCGTGCGCTACATGGTCGCCGACCAGATTGTGGACGTACGATGCGCGCCCGCGCCAGGCCGCGCTGCGCGTGGTGAGCCAACCCGGACCCACGCGCGCTTGAACCTGCTGCCTCGTTCCGCGTGCTCGCCGGGCCTCAGATGTCGGCGGCGTTCGGTGCCGAGATCGCCAAGCAGGAGCTGCTGCCGGCGTTCCTCGCGCTCCTGGTGGACTCGGAGGCCGAAGTCCGCACGGCGGCGGCGGCCAAGATCCCCGGCGTGTGCCAGCTGGTCGGCGCCGAGCTTACGCTCAAGTGGGTTGTGCCCCGGCTGGAGAACCTGGCGCGCGACAGCTCGCAGCACGTCCGCGCGTCCATGTCGCAGCAGATCACGGGGCTGTGCCCCATCATTGGCAAGGAAAAGTACGTCGACGGGTTGCGAGCGGAGCGGGCGCGCGCGAAGGTGGTGACAATGCGTGCTAACTGTCGACACCGCTCGTGAGAACGTTATCTGGCGTGCGCACAGCACGATCCAGCACCTGCTGCCGATCTTCCTGGTCCTGCTCAAGGACGAGTTCCCCGATGTCCGCCTCAACATCATCTCCAAGATGGACCTTGTCAACAACGGTACGCACTGCCGATGTGCCTGCGGCGGCAGAGCGACGGTGCCCTGACCGGTGTTGTTCAAACCTGTGTGTGGGCCTGCGCGCGCAGTGATCGGTATTGAGCCGCTGTCGCAGTCGCTTCTGCCGGCCATTATGGAGCTGGCGGAGGAGCGGCAGTGGCGCGTGCGCCTGGCGATCATCGAGAACATCCCTCTGCTCGCAAAACAGCTGGTGCGGACGGTGACCAGCCTCGCAGTCCCGGGCGCTCGGTGCATGCACTAAGCAGCGTTCGGCACGGGACCGATGTGGTGCGCGCCTCGCAGGGCGTGGAGTTCTTTGACGAAAAGCTCTCGTCGCTCTGTCTGTCTTGGCTGGGAGACGGTGTGTACTCGATCCGCGAGGCGGCCACGGTCAACCTGCGCAAGCTCGCCGAGCTGTTTGGGCCGGCATGGGCAACAGCAACCATCGTGCCCAAGGTGCGCCGCCAGTGCCGGCTGGACGCCAGTCTAACGTATGTGTGCTCACTGCGAGGCGCTCGCCCGCTTCCTGCTGCACACGCCACTGCAGGTGCTCTCGATGTGCACGCACCCCAACTACCTCTACCGGATGACCACGCTCTTTGCCGTGTCGGTATGAGGATCGTCCCCCCCACCTCTAGAACCATTCTTTCTGGACGGTGCCGGTGCTCACGCGCGCGCCGACAACGCCGCCGGGTCCGAGCGCGGCACAGGAGCTGTCGGACGTGGTGGGGGCACCAGCCATTGTCAACAACATCCTGCCGGTGACGCTGAGCCTGGTGAACGACCCGATCCCCAACATCCGGTTCAACGTCGCCAAGGCGCTGGAGCGCATGATCCCGTCGCTGGCACCAACGCACAAGGCCGTCCTCGACCAGCAGGTCAAGCCCGCGCTGGAGCGGCTGGCGGCGGACCAGGATCCGGACGTGCGATTCTTTGCTGCGCAGGCGCTGCACCGTACGGCCGCATTCCGGCCCCCTTGCCAGTCGCAAGAACGCCATTGCTAACGCCAACGGGCGACCCGAGATGCGTTTGCGCGCGCGCCGGTGCAGGTCTGTGATTCCTCGCGAGTCGTCGAGCTCGCGGCGGTCACACTGCACAAATCCAAACTAAACGAACCCCAAGACAAGAGCGAAACTAAATCGTTGTGTAGTCCGCAAACCAGTGCACAATAGTATCTTCCTCGGCGTAAGCGAACAAGTCAGCGAACCACCGCGGTCACCGGCACGGTGCCCAGCAAGCGTAGCGCCGCGAGGCGCATTCCGCGGCAGGCGCCTGCGATCCTAGCCAAGCGAATGGATGACCGATGACCACAGTGGCTGGCGGCGCTGGTCCAACACAGTGCTGACCAAGCGACCCAGCAAGCCACCCAGCAAGCCAACCCAGCAACACCCGGCAAGCTAAGGAAAAGCGTGAAACTAGACAAGGCGGATCGCGCAGGGCACAGTTTTGCGCCAAAGTTTTTTGGCGCGAAAGAAGGGATAAAAAGAATGGCGGCGGACGACGACGCGACGGCGGCGGCGGCCGCAGCAGCGGCGCCCGACGCGGCGCCCGACAACGGCAGCGTCGTGGAGGACACGGGCGACGGCAGCCACGAAGGTGACGTGCTCGACATTCTTCACAATGGCGGGCTGATCAAGAAGGTAGGGAGGCGGCCGCCCCCCACCGCACCGCGTCCGCGCGATAAGCCAGCTGACGCGATCAGGCAGCGAAGGCCGAAGACGGCTCGTGCCGTGGCAGGTGCTGCGGGCGGGCGACGGCCCGCGGGCCGAGCTGGGCAACACGGTGACGGTGCACTACGTCGCCAAGCTGGCCGCCGACGGCACCGTCGTGGACGACACGCGGAGCGCCGGCGCGCCGCTCACGTTTGAGGCGGGCCAAGGCGACGTCCTACCCGGTACGTCCCCGCGGCACGCACGGCCGGGCGACGGGCGGCGCCGCTAACCGTGAACGACTTTAGGCGGTCGCGCTAAACGTCGGACGGCAGCGCTGGACCTGGTGGTGGCGCTCATGAACGTCGGCGAGGTGGCCGAACTCCAGGCGGCCAGCCGCTACGGCTACGGCGAGCACGGCCGGTAGGTGCCGCTTAACGGCGGCAGGCGTCGAGCCTGCCGGCCAGCTGACGCCCCGCTTTGCGCGTTGCCCTTGCTCTTGCCGCGCTAGGCCGCCGACGGTGCCCAAGGACGCCGACCTGGTCCTGACCATCGAGCTGGTCGCCGCCGAGCCGACGGCCATGCTCGAAGAGCTCCCGCTGGCGGAGCGGCTCCCGCGCATCGAACGCAAGCGGCTGCGCGGCAACGAGCTCTACGCCCGTGGCGACCTCGAGTCGGCGCTGTCCGCCTACACGCGGGCGCTCAAGGCGCTGGACGCCGCGCCCCTCGAAGACGACCCGACGCTAGACCAGGCCCTCAGCGAGGCGCGCCGGCTGCGCGTCGCCTGCCTGAGCAACCAGGCGCTCTGCCAGTGGAAGCTCGGCGACCTCGTCGCCGCCGCGGCCACGTGCGACCAGTGCCTCGCGCTGGACCCCGCCAACGTCAAGGTGCTGTACCGGTCGGCCGCGGTGCTCGCCGCGCGCAAGGAGTACGACACCGCGCGCGCGCGGCTGGCGCAGCTGCTGCGCCTCGAGCCCAACAACGAGGCCGCGCTGGCGCTGCGCCGCGAGGTCGAGCAGGGCCGCGCCGCCCAGCAGGCGGCCGAGAAGGAGCTGTACAGCCGGATGCTGCGGAAGAGCGCGGGCATCTACGAGGACATGCCGGTGAAACCGAGCGGCGGCGACGGCGGGGTCGGCGACGGCGCCAAGGACGGGACGGACGCGGAGGAGGCGCAGGCGCCGCGGCCGTTCACGCTGGCGTGGCTCCGCGACCACGACGTCGTCGTGCGCCTCGCGGTCAGCACCGTCTTTGCCGCGATCGCCGTGGTGTGGGCGCTCGCCCACTTCCAGTCGACGCCGGCAGCCTGAGCACTGTAAAAAGAACCCGCTGCACAGAGATAGAGGGGAGAAACGCGTGCATGGATGCCCCGTGGGCACGTAGTGTACACATTGTGATTATACAGCGCGCGGAGAAACAAGCCCGGGCGCTCCGCCCGGGCTCAAAAAACGAATGGTGAGGCGATGGGCGAAGAAAAACGGTCCGGCTTAGGTGATCTTCTTCATCTTCTTCATGTTGGCAATAAGCGTCGCCTCCGTCCGGTCCACCTGGCCATCGAGCTTTTCCAGCAGTGCCTCCTGGCTATCTGGAGACGGCGCAGCGTAGCGATAGGTAGACGCAGCAGGAGCGCTGTCAGTCGACCGGCGCTGACGGCGGCCGGCACACCCGTCGCGCTCTCCGTACCGAGCTCCTCGCCGATGGTGGTGGCGATGGCCTTCTGGCGCTGGATCACGCCGAGCAGGGTGTCCAGCATCGCATCCTGCTGAGTCATGTCCTCTTGTTGCATCTGTGGCGAAACCGCAAAGTTACAACCAACTTGCATGCGTCAGTGAGAAGCTGGTCGTCGAAGCCTTCCCAGCGCGCTGTGCCGGACACACCTTGAGCAGTCCCTGGTTGTCGACACCCCGCGTCCGTTCCGTCTCTTGGCCAAAGACGCGCGGGCCCCGCCGACCGCCGGCGCTGCTGCTGGTGCTCGAACCCGCCAGCGGCACGCCGTTCTGATCATAGCCCTCGGCGCCCGCAAAGAGGCTCGACCTGGTTGCACGTAGACCAACCGGAACGAATGCGCCAGTCACATCCCCTTCTTAGCCCCCGCAGCAGGCCACATCGGCAAGACGTGTGCAGCGCCCAGTACCGATCGCCGGCGCTGCCGCCGGTCTTGGGGGTGCGCATCCACTGCTCGGCCTTCTCCTTCTCCACGCGGAGCTTGGCCAGCAGGTCCTGCCGCCGGATGATCTCCTTGTCCGACCTGGCGGACGGACGTGGACATCAGGAAAGACGCCGCCAGCGGTAAGGGCCGGCCGCCGTGCATCAGACAGGCAGCTGACGGAGCGGGCGACGCACACGCCGTGGGCTTCCGGGTTCGCCTCCGCCTTTTGGAGCATCTCCGTAAGCTCGGCAATCTTGCGGCCCAGGTACACCAGCTGCTTCCGCGCCTCCGTCGACGTCTTTTCGGTCGGCTCGCCATTTTGCAGGCACGCGTCGCGGGCTAGCGTTGCGCGGCCGCCGTTTCGGTCACGCGCGGCCAGTCAGCGTCCGTCCAGCAGGTAGGGACGCGGCCGAGTCAAAACGCGCCGTACCGGCTAGGACCTCCCGCGCCTCGGCGACGTTCTCCTCGGCCAGCTCGTAGAGGCCGAGCCAGTCGTTGTTAATGTCGCCCGAGGCCGCGTCCTGGTGGCTCACGCATGCGCTCAGAAAGGTCGGTCTGCCAGTCAACACCACCGGTGTGGGGGGCAGAGCCGCTGGCGGCGGCGGAGGCGTACCTTGGACATGTGGTCGCGGATCTCCAAGAAGCGGTCGACAGCCGACGACTGCAGGACTTTGTCGTCGGCGGTCATGACCAGCGTTTTCAGGTACTGCTCTAAGCCCGCGCGCCGTGCCTCGATGAAGGCGGGCGACATGTTGCCGAAGGCCTTCTTGGGCGGCAGCGTGCCCTTGTACCTGAACTTTTCCTTGAGCTGCCGCGCGGTTACGCACCGAGCGCGAGCGCGCGGCAAGAGCGGTGTGAGCGCGCGCCGTCTATTGCGGGCGAGCACCTCGTCCGGGCGCACGAACCACATCCTGCAGCTCGATAAAGTCGTTGTACCGCCGGAAGACCGTCCAGACGTGACGCTTGGTCGACACCTCGATCGCGTACACCTGCCGCCCACCATCTCCAGCGGGAAGGACAACAGCAAGGGGGTCAGCTGCGCGCTGGCGGCCACGGCCGGCACGGTTGGCGATGTGCGCGCACAATGTGGGTGTCCGGCTTGGACCGCGTCTCACTGCCGGTGATGCGAATGCTGTCGAGCTTGACGGCCTTCGTGCCGCCCCCCGCGCTCTTGCTGGACGCCATGGTGGGAAAGTAGCGCCGGCACTCGTCCTGCCCCTGGCGGCCGGGCGAAGCAGCCGCTCGCCGGCGCCTTTGCGAACCGTCGCCGTTGCTGTACGTCGCCCGCCACCGCTCGCTCCCTTGTGGGTCTTACCCGCCGCCCTGTTGTCCTTTCATGGGGGCCTTCGCTGCCCGTCGCCTGCACGTCGCCGCGCCGTCGCCGCGCCGTCGCCGCGCCGTCGCCGACCGCGACGCGCAAAAGGTCTGTGGACTCCCGATGACGTCATCCAAGGAACTCGGAAGTGGCTGGACGCTGGCAGGACGGCGCTGCTGGTGGACGCAGGACGGCGCTGCTGGTGGACCCCTGACGGCGCTGCTGGTGGACGCAGGACGGCGCTGCTGGTGGACCCCTGACGGCGCTGCTGCTGGAGGACGGCTGGAGGACGGCCCTGCTGCTGGACGGCCCTGCTGGCGGACAAGGCAGCGGTCGAGGCACGGCGCCGCTGAACCACGCAGGACGAGCCTGTGGAGTCGCTGGCCCCTGGCCTCTGGAAGAGCACGCCGAGAGCACAAGCTGGCCACCATGGCGGCTGCGCTCGTCCGCGCCGTCGCGGCTAGCAGCCGCAGCCGCATCGCTGCGGTAGGAACACGATGGGCGGCCAGTAAGCCGTCAGGGGAGGCAGAACCTGCCCCGGGACCAGCGCCGCTATCGACCAAGGTCTGCGACGAGCAGGCCGCCGCTCGCCGCAGGCGACCAGGCTGACGTCTCGGCGGGGGGGAGACGTTGTGCGTAGCGGCGTGCGAGTAGGACCGCGCACTGATTTCCCGCGTCATGGCGCGCGGCAAGCAAAAGCTGCTGGAGCCCGAGGACTACGACCGACTCTCGCAGATTCCGCCGGACCAGTGGCACGAGATGCTGAGCAAGCGGTACGTCCATGCGTGGCTGCTGTATGCGCTGGTGCGGGGCACACGCTGAGGCGTGCCGTCCAGGTGACTGTGCGGGACGAAGAAGGCATGCGGAACTGCCGGACGCGCCCTCGGCACCCAAGGCGCGCCCGAAGAAGTCGCATGAGCGCTGGGAGCCCAAGAAGAAGCTGTCGCGGCTCGAGATGGAGAAGCTGCGCTTCCTGCACAAGCACGTACGCGTCGGAAGGACATGCGCGTCTGGCCCTTTTTGTGCCTCACCGCGGGTTCGTTTGCGACCACGACAGCTTACGACACGCAGGAGCCGGAAACGCATTCTGTGCCGGAGCTGGCCAAGCAGTTTGGCGTCAGCGTCGAGGCGGTCAAGCGCATCCTCCACAGCAAATGGTCGCCCAAGTCAGATGGCGACGGCCACTGAATAAACATCACTGCACATAACTATTGCACAGTTTCGCACACACTGCACTATGTACAGGCCGCGCGCGTCTATAGTATGTACATGATGGGCGAAAGGACGTCCGCATGGTACTGGTGAAATCGTCACTAGCAGAACCGAAAATTTTGGCGCCAAAACTCAAACTAGCACGCGCCCGCAAAGATGGAGAAAGAGCGGCAGAAGCGGAGCGCCGACGCCAGCACGGCGCTCCCCACCCACCCACCCACCCGCACGTGAGAACGGTCGCTTGAGCGGCCGTGCTCAACGCTCTTGGCCAGCTGGATACTGGCAGCTCAGGGAGCACGTGCACCCGGGCCGGCTCCGGCTGCTCCTGAGGAAAGCGGCCAATGATGGGGTCGTCGTCCTGCTGGACGCGACGTGCCTGCTGGCTGTAGACCAGCCTGCGACGGTGCCAACCAGCAGGCGTGCCACACCAATCAAGGCAGCTGGACGGACGGCACGGCCGATTAAGCCACTGGCCGGGGTGGCCGACTAACCAACTGGCCATGGAGGCGTACAGGCAACTGGCCGCCCGCCACAGCCGCCCCTCCTCACTGTTCTTCATCGCCCGCCGGCGCCGCCCAGCGCCCACACCACCACCATCGGCAACCGCGACAAGCGATACGCCGCCGCTCTCCAAACCGCCCTCCAGGAACCGTCGGCGGCAAGCCCACTACCACCTGCAAGGTTCACGCTGCGTGCGACGTCAAGGCCGCCCGCCGCCGCCACGGTCAGGGACAACGCGCGCCTACCTCTCTACCCGCCAGCCAAGCACAGCCGGACCTCTCCGCACTCCCGCCACGCCCGCCACGTCCCTGCGTCCCCCACACCACCGCGGTCCCTACCACCGCGGCAAACGCCACGAGCCCCCGTTCCGAACTACTAGCCGCCGTCACGGCACCGCGTCACGAGCAGCCATGCCAGCCCACGAGGACCAGGTCGTCGCCGACGACGACAACCTCATGGAGGAGGACGACGGCGAGGTAGGGCCCCCAACAAGCTCAGAGCCACCATGCTGCGGCCATTACTCAGACGTCCCCTCGCCCATGCCACGTTTTCGTGCCTGCAGCTCTTCTTCCGCGACGTTGACGAGCTGCAAAAGGCCGGCATCAACGCGGCCGACCTCGCCAAGCTGAAGGCGGCGGGCATCTGCACGGTCAAGGGCGTGCAGATGTGCACGCGCAAGATGCTGCTCAACATCAAGGGCATCAGCGAGGCCAAGGTGGACAAGATCAAGGAGGCCGCCGCCAAGTTGGTGGACGCCGGCTTCATCACCGCCATGGAGTACTCGGCGCGCCGCGAGAAGGTCATCCGGATCACCACGGGCAGCGCCGAGCTCGACAAGCTCCTCGGTGGTGCGGCTCGGCGAGCGAGGGTGGGCCATCTTCTACATGTCCAAGCTGATCGCGCCACCGCCGCGTTTTTTCCCTTTCGTATGTCTGCTCAGGCGGTATCGAGACGCAAGCGATCACCGAGATCTTTGGCGAGTTCCGCACCGGCAAGACGCAGATCTGCCACACGCTCTGCGTCACCGCCCAGCTCCCGCTCAGCATGGGCGGCGCCAACGGCAAGGTCGGATCCGACACAGGCCGCCGATGGAGAGTTCAACGTCGAATATTAATCTGCACTCGCTCTGTTCGCGCGGGCGTATTGTGAGCAGGTGGCCTACATCGACACCGAGGGCACCTTGTAAGTCTGGCTCCAGCCGCGGATGATCGCTCTCTTCCCCGCGGCTCACGCGTTTTGAGTGGCGGCCGCCTCTATCATCGCCGCATGCAGCCGCCCCGACCGCTTGCGCCAGATCGCCGAGCGCTTCAACATCGATGCCGAGGCCGTCCTCGAAAACGTCATCTTCACGCGGTGCTACAACAGCGACTCGCAGATGGACCTGCTGTCCCTGCTCGCGGCCAAGTTCCACGAGGAAAGCGGCGTCTACCGCGTTCTGGTGTGGCCCAACAGGGAGCAGAAGCTTTGGTAGATAGATCGAGCTGACGCCCCGGCCGCCATTCTCGTGACCCCGCTCGCTCGGCACAGATCATCGACTCGATCATCGCGCTCTTCCGCGTCGACTACAGCGGCCGCGGCGAGCTGGCCGAGCGCCAGCAAAAGCTGAACCAGATGCTGGGCCGCCTCGTCAAATTTGCCGACGAGTACAACGTCGCCGTCGTCATCACCAACCAGTACGCTCCACGGCGTGTGCCGAGTCCACCCGATGCGGCTGCGCGCGCTCACCGCCGGGGCTCCCCTGGCCGCTCCTCGTGCTGCTCTCACCCACCAGGATGATGGCCGACCCGGCCGGCGGCATGACGTTCGTGGCCGACCCCAAGAAGCCCGTGGGCGGCCACATCCTGGCACACGCGTCGACCACGCGCCTGGCGCTGCGCAAAGGCCGCGCAGGTGGGGGGCGCACACGTTCGCCAAGAACTGGAGGCAGCGGCAACTGACCACTTTGCCCGCCGCTCGCGCCTGGCGCGGTTTCGCAGAGCAACGCATTTGCAAGATCTACGACTCGCCCAACCTGCCCGAGAGCGAGGCCGTCTTCCAGATCAGCACGGGTGGCATCATGGACGCGAAGGACTAGGGCGGCCGTCACGTCGGCACGTCGCGGCTCGCAGTTCGTGTTACTAGCGTTTCTGTACACCAACGAACACGCAAAACGTATAGTTCACACAGAGGGAGAAAAAAATGCTGCACAGCTTGGCCACGCGCCTCACTGCAGCCGGCGCCGCCGCCGCACGAACCACAGGACGGTCAGGGCAAACAGAATGAGTAGGACGAGGCGCACGCGCCGGCTGCTGGTCGGCCCGCTGCTGCTGCCGCGCCGCCCGCCCGTGAGCACGCCTTCGTCCGCGGCCTCGGCCAGCTTGTACTCGAGCCGCTTGTTGAGCGCGGCGAGCCGGTCCTCCAGCTGCTTCACGCGGCTGTCGTGGTCGCCGGCGCCCGGCTTGTCGCTGCCCACGGCCAGCGCCGCCGGCGACACCGCCTTGGATGCCGAGGCGACGCCCTCGGCCGCATCGGTCGGCGCCACGCTGGCACGAGCGCGCGGCGGGCTGGTGGCCACGACCCGCTCAACCGTGGCCGCGCCCGCCGGACCGCTGTCCATTGCCGCCGCCAGCCCCGTCCGCGAGCCGCTCGGCGCCACCGCGGCAGCGGCGGCCGGGGCAGGCGCCGATGCCGGGGACGCGGCTGGGGTGCCGGTCGCCAGCGGGAGCACTTGCCCGTTGACGGCGATCCCGGCACCCGAACGCTGCGGCTTGACCTCGATGGCGATGCGGCGGCCCGCGGTCGCCGCGTTGGGGCCCACGTCGGTAATCTCCAGCACCGAGTCGGCGACCAGGCGCACCCGCACCGTGGCGGCCGGCGCCACCGTGACCGCCGCGCGGTTGTGGTACCGCTTGTGCGGCAGGTACAGCAGCGTGGACGGGTGCGCCTCAGTGGGCGCAGAAATGTAGGTGACCCTGAAAGAAACCATTCAAAAAGGGAAGCATCGGCCACGATTAGCGTTAGCGGATCGACGGCTCCTTGCCAGGCGCGTGCGTGCGAGGCCGTGTGCGCGCACGCGAGCTCGCTCGTCGGCGCGTCAAAGGACGGCAAGTCGACGTAGGTGCCGGCCAGCCGCTCGACGATGGGCGGCGGGCCCTGCTCGTGCAGGAACTTGTCGACGTTGGCGACGGCCATCGGGATGCCCTTCATCACCAGCCGCAGGATCGACGACGGAATCCAGCCATTCGGGTTCGTCCGGTTGATATCTGCACCGCAACGCCCATGGCAGCAGCCGCTGAGTACGAGCGCTTAGCGGCAAGCACCGCATGCAAACGGCGCACGCCCTCCCGCTCCACGTACAGGTGGCGCGCGTGGCCGGGCTCGTGGGCGTGCCCACATCTTCCAGCAGCCAGGAGGCAAAGTCGCACCACGACCGAACAAAGTTGCGGTCCTCCTGGGAGCAGCGACGTCACACAACAGCGATGGACGTGCCTTGCGCAGTCAGCGCGTAGCCCTTGGCATCGGCGCTAGGACTCGCAGCACGCACCGGAATCGCCGGGTCCACAATCGAGCCGGCGGCGTAGATGACGCTGCCGTCCGGCCGACGACGGAAGGTGGCCAGCACGCTAATGTCGCGCGGGTTCACCGGGAACTGGGACGGACATCGTGGCGCCATCGCCGGAGACGGCCACCGGTGAGCCCGATGCCCAAGCCGTCCCGTCACCGACGCCGCCGGGAGCGGGCTCGCGCACCTTGCCCTTGAGGCAGGCGCGCATGAGCACGGCGTTGGGCGCGAGCACGCCGTGAAACTCGGTGTGGTCGTACATCTCGTGGTCCCACACGCGGCGGCAGCCGTCGTCGCGGATGGTGAGCAGCACTTCGCTGAGGGTGAAGCCGCGAATGACCGTGCTGCCCACGAGAATGCCGGTGGGGTGGTCGCCGGACGGCTGCCGCCGCAGCGTGACCAAGTCGGTGCTGCCGAGGTCCTCCCACGCGCCGTCTGCAAGCATATGCCAAGGGCCACCAGCGCCACTCGTCAGCTCGCGCATCAACCACCAGCGAGAGATGCGCACTCGCCGGACGTGCCTTTGTTGTTGACCGACGCAAAGATGCTCTCGCAGCGCGACAGGAGCTCGGCCGCGCGGGCGGTGTGCCGCGCCAGGCTCGTGTCCGTGGTCATGTTCCACACCGGCAGCGGCAGCGGCAGCGGCGCCGCCCGATCGCCGGCCGCCGCGGCGGCGGCAGGAGCAGCGGCCGGCGGCGCGGGTGCTTCAGCAGCAACCGGCGCCGGTGCCGGTACCGGTGCTGGACGTTCCGGCGCGGCGGCGCTCAGGTCGGCGTACTCGAGCGGCGGCAGCGGGTCGTGGTCCCCCGCGCCGCCCACATGCACCGTGGCGGGCGGCCCGGCGCGGCGGCGGAGGCGCACCGTCACGGCGACGCGGTCGGCCGCGGGCCCGCGCGGCACGAGCCGGAGCATGTAGCCCTTGACGCCAGCGGCCGCCACGGCAAACGCTTGGAGGTTGACGGGCGCCGTGGCCGGCTCGAGGCTGGCGTCGACGCCGTACGGGTAGCGCTGTTGCCCGATGAAGAGCTCGGTGAACGACGGGTGGCGGCCCGCGCCCGCGCGCAGCTCCAGCGGCAGGCTGTACTCGGCGGTCTCGAGGTCGTACTCGGGCGCCTGCGTCATGCGGCCGCCCAGCAGCGCCGGGAACGGCGGCGCGCCGTGCTTGCGTGCGTACCGCACCAGGCGGCCCACGCACAGCGGCGTCTGCTCCGCGACGTAGCTCAGGATCGACTCGGGGATCCAGCCCTTCGGGTCCGACCGGGAAATGTACGTGACCTGAGCGGACACCAACATTCCACTACCAAACAGGCCGCAGTTAGCGCGCTTCCATGCACGCCGTCTACCACACCCGCATTTGCGCGAGCGCACTTTGGTCGCGGGCGCGCCGTTGTCGGTGGTCGGCTCCAGGTACCAGCCAGCGAGCCACAGATCGGCGCGCACGCAGCCCGACTTGACCGGGATGCTCGGGTCGTCAATGGACCGCGAGACGTTGACGATGCTGCCGTCGGGCTTGACGCGCGTGGCCGAGACGCAGATGACCTCGCGCGACGCCACGGGCCACTGGCTGGGGCTGGTGGCGCACGCCACCATGGCCGTCGCGTCGAGCGTGCGGACGAGCCGACCGCTCTCAAACAGCGGGTCCCACCGCTTCCGCGTGGCGAACGTCGAGACGATCGCGAAGACCTCGGCGGGCGTCAGGCCGCTGACGACGCCCACGCCCAGGGTGGTGGGCACGCCGCCGCCCGCGCCACCCAGGCGGTACGCAGTCGCGTCGTCGGTCCGCTTGGCCTCGACCCATGTGTCCGGGCCGGCCGACGCCGCGGCGTCGGCGGCCACGCGCGGGGCCTGGAGCAGCGTCTCCATGTCGCGGAAGGCGGCGTCCGCCACGCTAGCGAAGGCGTGCGTCGCCGGCTGCTCGTACGTCGCGGCCACATGCTCCCGGAACTTGGCGCGCTCGGCCGGCGTGCCGAGCCACCGCGCAAACGACGGCGTCGCCGCCATGTTGACAGCTCACGCTAGATCCGGCAGGCTTACCAGAGCGGGCCGCCGAAACCAGGTTGCGCGCTACGGTGTTTAATCTCTACCGTGCCCCCCC
>Ga0180216_1000889_pt1 | contig 28426 bp, 25 predicted proteins | sample eDN3rd37CBELigMG_FD_128879 | JGI IMG/M metagenome (GOLD analysis project Ga0180216, IMG submission 128879) | Enriched Miracle-Growth compost microbial communities from Emeryville, California, USA - eDNA 3rd pass 37_C BE-Lig MG (version 2)... ... | reverse complement strand
TGACGCCATCGCGGACCCACGGGCCATCTGCCTTGCTGTTCCAGCCTGCGGCGGGCTCTATATCCTCACGCACGACAACGAGCGCCAGCTCTGTTCCGCCTCGCACCGGATAGTGCACGACGTGCGCTCTCGTCCCGAGCCAGATGCCAACGTCATTGGTTGTAATACCCTTCGGAACATCGAGGACCGGCAGCACCGCCCGCGCCGCGCTGCGGTTGGCAAAGACAGGAGCGTCAGTATCAAACAGCTGCTGGCGCAGATCGGACCACAATCCGTCCGCCGCAATCAGCCCCTGCCCCTCGAGGCTGCGGCCATCGCTGGTTTCGACGGTGACTGTCGATTCGTCTTGCCTGACCCCGGTGACGTCCGCGCCCGTACTCAGGGAGATGAACCGGGAACTGCGCGCCGCCTCGAGCAACGCGGCGTGCAGGTCGGCCCGATGCAGAACCCAATAGGGAGCGCCGTGGCGCCGGGCGATACGCGTACCAAGCGGCAGACGGCTGAGCAGCTCACCGCTGCTCCCCTTGTGCACACGAATACAGTCCGGAATTCCCGCCGACGTCCGCAACGCTTCACTGACGCCAAGCCACGCCAGCACGCGCCCCCCGTTGGGGCCGATCTGAATTCCCGCCCCCTCTGCCGGATATTCCGACCGCTTCTCGAGCACGTGCGAAGCAATCCCGTACCGGGCCAGTGCCAAAGCCGTCGCCAGTCCGCCGATCCCTCCTCCCGCAATGAGGAAGACCTGCCGTGTCCTGTCCTGACCAGAGGATGCCGCTACCCGTCCCTCAGTCTTTGGTACATTAGCGTGTCGCACATGCTCCTGGCCAACAGCCATCAGGCAGCTTGCCCTGGCACTTTCACGTCAGCATGGACGATGGCACCCGCAGGCACACTCTCATCCGCGCCAAGACCCGGGTCGTATTCATAAACCGTGGAACAATAGGGGCAGATGATTTCGCTGTCGGTGCCCATGTCGAGGTAAACGTGCGGGTGATCGAACGGCGCGCGCGCGCCCATGCAATTGAATTCCTTAACGCCGATCCGAATTCTCTCGACACCTTCGTCATTGGCGAAATGCGGAACGATATTTCCGGCCATGGCTCTCTCATTGCTGTTGTGGAATTTCCAAAGCTCAATACACGATAGCCGTCACGCGATCGCGATGGTAGGGGAGCAGGTGTGCTGATCGGTCGCTTGTCTGCCCGCCGCGCGCATATTTTCGAATGGGAGGCCCAGGTCATGCAGACTTTCAACTCTGACGGCATCAAGATCGCCTATCTTGATGAGGGCCAGGGTCCCCCGATTTTGCTAGTGCATGGTTTCGCCTCAAACGTCGCCATGAACTGGATCAATACGGGTTGGATGACAACCCTCACCAGATCCGGACGACGTGTGATCGCCATCGATAACCGCGGTCATGGGCAGAGCGCCAAGCTCTACGACATGGCGCAGTACGGTGCAGCGATCATGGCTGAGGATTGCCGCCGGCTGCTGGACCACCTGAACATCGAAAAGGCCGACATCATGGGCTATTCCATGGGAGCCAGGATTTGCGCCTTTCTCGCCCTCAGTCATCCTGCGCGTGTCCGCACCGCCGTCTTTGCCGGTCTGGGCTTCAACATGGTGCGCGGCATGGCAGGTACAGGTCCCATCGCCGCCGCACTCGAAGCGCCGAGCATCGATGACGTGACGAACCCGACCGCCCGCACATTCCGCGCTTTTGCCGAACAGACAAAGAGTGATCTGAAGGCACTGGCCGCCTGCATACGCGCCAGCCGCGAGCCGATAACCCGTGAGGATGTCGCCCGGATTGCCTGCCCCGTCCTCGTTGCCGTCGGTACAAACGACGTCATCGGCGGTTCAGCCGCTGCCCTGGCAGAACTCATTCCGGGAGCCGAAGCTTACGAGATTGCGGGAAGAGATCACATGAAGGCAGTCGGTGATCCTGGCTACAAGAAGGCGGTGCTGGAGTTCTTATCCCGCCACACCCCTGAAGGGCTTTGACGTAATCTGGAAGCCATCCGCTGAGAGCCAGGGTGCCCGCAACAGTCCCGCAACAGTAATGAATAATTGAAAAGAGAGACTGCAAGGGCTCCAGCCAAGTCACCGTTGATATCGCCATGGACAGACGCGGGGTATGTCAGCGAACAACAGTAACGAAACAGCCGGAGCCCTCACAATACTGCTAACATTACGCGATACTAATACGCATTACTTATGTGTTAGCCCTCCAGCTCCCTTGTGTACGCCGCACTCGGATCACAAGACTGGACAACTGAAAAATAGCACACCGGGCCAATAGAGTCCTAAGTGTCGCGCATCACGTTTCCCGCGGCTGTGGATAACGTGCGCCTGCACCCTTGCAGAAAATGCGCCACCCCAAACAGCGATTTTGATTCGAGCCGAAGTTCAGCCGGAATTGCCTCGCATTTATCTCTCCGCACGACACGCGTTCACCGGATCTTTAGCAAGATCCCTGAAACTCCCCGCCCATGTCAGTACCAAAAAGCGTAAAGTTGTCCGCGTGCCTCGCTGCGGCCGTCGTCGCTGCCAGCTGCGCCACCCCGTACTTCGTCGCCAGGGAAGAGCCATGGCGGGCGCAGACGGAAAGGGCGTGCCTGGCATCCGGGATTGTGCGCGAGAGCCCGTTTATTCGCACACGCTCGGCTCTGGGCGGCCCGAGCGTCTGCGGTGCCGGGCGGCCGTTCGAGATGGCTGCGGCCGATGATGGACGTGTCGCCTTGCAACCTGCTGCGCTTCTGCGTTGTCCGATGATCAATCCGGTGGACGATTGGGTTCGCCGATCCGTGGCCCCCGCCGCCCGCCACTATTTCAACAGCGATCTCGTTGGACTGAAGGTCGCCGGGTCTTATGGCTGCCGCCCCCAGAACCACGTCGTTGGCGCAAGATTGTCCGAACATGGCCATGCCAATGCGCTGGATATTTCCGCCTTCCATTTGGCGAACGGCCGGACCATCAGTGTAAAGGGCGGATGGAACGGGAACCCTGCGGAGCGCGACTTTCTCCGTGTCGTGCATCAGGGAGCCTGCCAGCGCTTCACCACGGTTCTCGGTCCCGACTATGACAGAAACCATGCCGACCATTTCCACATGGATCTTGCAAGGCATGGTCGAAACGGCACACGCAGAATCTGTCGCTGAAAATCGCTCTCCCTGACCGTTTTACTAGCTGGATGAAGCGCTCCGCGCTTCGCTGCCGCACCCCGCTTGCGCGAAAAAAGAGCGCACGCTAGTAGGGCGAGCTATTTTCGGAGAACGAACCGCATGAGCGAACCTTCAACCGGAAAGTCTCCCAACGGCACTGGCGACTTGATCGAGATGCTGATCGAGAAAACGCTGTTCGCAAGCCGGTGGGTACTCATCGTATTCTACCTCGGGCTGGCCGTATCACTCGGCGTTTATGCCGTCTCGTTCATCGTCAAGTCTTTCAAGATTGCAAGCTCCATTTTCGTCCTCAGCGACAACGAGATCATCCTCGCAATGCTGGGCCTGATCGACGCCTGTCTCGTGGCCAGCCTGATGGTGATGGTCATGCTGTCGGGCTATGAAAACTTCGTCAGCAGGCTCGACAAGGCAGGCAACGGAGAGCTGGACTGGCTTGGTAAGATCGATACAGGCAGTCTTAAGGTGAAGATTGCCTCGGCAATCGTCGCGATCTCGTCGATCCACTTGCTGCAGGTATTCCTCAACGCGACACAATATGACGACAGCAAGATCATGTGGACGACGCTGATCCATCTTGCTTTTGTGGCAAGCGCACTTGCGCTGGCCATTGTTGACCGGATTGCCTACGCGGCCAAAACGGGTAAGGAGCCTTCCGGCAGCCCCCCCCCTGCGGTCTCTTCCGCATCCCCCACTTCTCTTTAACGCGCCTTCGGCAATCGGCTGCGTGTTGATCTGATAAACATCAACACGCAGACAGGACGCTGGAATGCGAGGCGTCAGCCGTCTGCTGACATCAGGACGGGGAAATCCGGGAACCCCTTCGGGCGAAGCGGAATTTCCATGCCATGGTTACCCCGGACAGGACGGCACGGAGACAGGCGCGGCTGTCGATGGCGTTGGATGCCGCCCTTTTCATTGCCCTGCTTGCAACTGCAATAGCGCTAGGTGCAGCGCTGGCGCATGTCCTGGCGCTGCCAAACAAGATTGGCCTGCCCGGAGACGAATACCTGATCGCCCAGAAGGCTTACCGCGGCTGGAATCAGCTCGCCTTCCTGCTGATCCAGCTCATTGCCATGCTGGCTGCCGTCGTGATGTCGCGGCATGAACCCGATGTGCGGGTGCCCGCACTGTTCGCCATTCTGTCTCTGGCAATTGCCCAGGCGTTATTCTGGGTCTTCACCTATCCAGCCAACACAGCGACGCTGAATTGGACGATGCTCCCGGAAAACTGGGAGAACCTGCGATGGGAATGGGAGTACTCCCACGCGGCCGGCGCCGCCTTTCAGTTCCTGGCCATGATCTGTCTCAGCGTCGCCGCACTCGCGCGCGGCCGCTGAGACGGCCGGGCTTCCTGATGGCAACCTGGCACCTGCCGAAAGAGCAAGAGACCGATCGATGGGCAACAATCACGTCTTTGAGAATACCTTGAGACCGATGACGCCGAGCACGATCATCAAGAGGCAGACGATCCTTATCGGATCACGGGATTCTCCGAACAACACCATGCCCATGATTGCCGTACCAACGGCCCCGATACCCACCCAGACGGTATAGGCCGTCCCGATGGGCAGGGTCCGCGTTGCAGCAGACAGCATGTACATGCCGATAATCATCAGGGAAATTGTCACGACCGAGGCCAGCGGACGAGTGAACCCTTCGGTGTATTTCAACCCGATAGCCCATCCGATTTCGATTAAGCCGGCGACGATGAGAAGAATCCAAGCCATTGGCTGACCTCCCGAAAACATCCGGGTCGTCCCGGTCATCTACCAATCACTTGCGAGGTCGTCCCCACGTGAACCAGCCCAAAATAGGTCCTGCCGGCGTCAGGTCAAGATGTGGTAATAGCGCCCCTCAGCCGCGTCATCCTCCGCTGGAATGGGACAGCCTCTTAAAACTTGGGTGGCAGTAAAGCAGGCTCTCCATCAAGGGAATGGATCAGACGCAAATGCTTGGTCGGCGGCTTTCTTTATCGGGCGTTTCATAAACTGCCGGCTACACCGTGTCGGCAACAATAGCCTGATACAAGTCGCGGGCGTCTTGAGCCCGTCGAAGCGCATCAAGAACGCTCTTGGATCTGATCTGCCGTGAAATGCTGGCAAGGGCACTTACATGCAAAGACCGGTTGTCCGCGGGGCTAAGCAGGACAAAAATGAATTCTACCTGGAGACCGTCGGGAGCCTCGAAATTCACCGGAGTGACCAGCCGCGCAAACAGCCCGAATGGCTTTTGCAATTCCGGTAACGACGTATGAGGAATGGCAAATCCTTTGCCAATGCCTGTAGACCCAAGCTTTTCCCTTGCATGCAACGCGCTGAATATCCGCTCCTCTTCAATGCCGAGAGCCCGGCTAGCCCTGGCTGCCAGAAGATGGAGTGCCCGCGTCTTTGTTCCCGCTTCCAGGTCGAAGACTACGTTATCCGGATCAAGAAAATCAGAAATTTTCATCGACAGGTTCATTTTCTCCCGGATCTCATACCGGGCAAGAATCATGCGGCATCAGCGCCTCGGGGACGGGCATCTGCAAGATCCCCGGCACGCTTACCTTACAAGATTACGCGGCTACGGCTTTGTTCTACCTCTTTGCTAGCTTAACACGTGGCTGGAAAAACCGGATCGTGACGGCGGTGAGATCTCAAGCCGGACAACGATACGGCCCCAGGCTGCCTGATTATCCAATCCCGCTTGGAAAGGAACGTCTCTGACCTGTCAGACGTTTCCGGATCATCGAGACATTCCCTTTTGCAAATGGATCTGCAGAAGCGTTGCGCGCTGCCTTACACGCACGTGTCGCATGCTTTTTCTATGTTCACGGAGGTAAAATTCGTGCCCTCATTCACCGAATGGGCGAGACGCATCGCCGGTCTGCTCGGCTCTCCCTGCGCTTTCGCTGCCGCATGTGCGATGGTTTTAGCCTGGCTCGTGAGCGGTCCCATTTTCAACTATTCCAATACATGGCAACTGGTCATCAATACCGGAACGACCATCGTAACTTTCCTCATGGTATTCGTGCTTCAAAATACGCAGAACCACGATGCGCGGGCCATTCACCTGAAACTCGACGAGATTATCAAATCCAGCAAGGATGCGCGCAACAAGCTGATCGATCTCGAACATTGCACCGATCAGGAGCTCGATGAACTGCAGATCCAGTTTGAAGAGTTTCGCTCCAGAAGAGCCGAACGGGCTTGAGTTTCATCGGACCGGTCTCGGCGAAATACGTCGACCCTTTCGGATAAGAGCTGTCGCACAGCATTATCGCTGACGCCGCCCGTTCGCGCTGGCTTCTCGAATCCGCCGGGCAGAAGTCTTCGTGCGCGGCTCGCCACGGGGAGTTTCGGCAAGCATGGACGGTGCGACATTAGGAGATAAAAGCCGGTTGCCATCCTGGGTACGGATACAGGCTGCCCGCCATTCGCTCGTGGTCATGTGAGTTGCCGGCTCCCAGATCTTCATGCAGTCCGCCAGCGTCGCTCCGGCTGCCCCGCCGCCGTCCGGCCGTGAGCTTCCACCACTGCCGCTTGCATTCACCAGGGGGGACTGAGAATTGGTGAGGGAGGACAGGGGGTTTTGCGTTTGCTCATTAACGGGAGGCAAGCCAGGCGCAGTAGTGATCGGGAGAGTGCTCGACTCTGCGGAACCCGCTGACAACGACGATTCTGCCCTTGCTCCCTGATTGCGTTGTGTTTCATCGCAAGCAGGTGAGCTGCTTGACGTACACGTGTCGGGATCGGGAAGCGGTGATTGTATGAGACTGCCGGGCTCAACACCGGGCCTTGTCGTCCGTCGTTGGGAGCCAGGCGAGAAAAGCATCGTAGAAGGCAATTCCGGCCGTATGGATCTCATCCTGATTGCGGCTCCGCCACCTGACGGCTGGCCTCCGGGCCCGGCCATCATCGCGCCTCCCATTCCACCTGGCGCTGCATTTCCGGCACCGATCATTTGTACTGTGGAACCTGCATTTTTCGCGCCTTTTCCAAGTCCACGGGCCGCCATGCTGCGCTGATTAGCGGTTTTTGCGTGCCTCATCACCGCTGCGCGGCCTGCAGGCCCTGCACGTCCCAGGCTACTGGCGGAACCCGAACGACTGGCAGAACTCGATCGGCTTGACGAGGACGATGAACTGGCCGCATCGGCAAAGCTTGCCCCTGTCAGCACCAGGATCGCCGCAAGCGATCCGATCAAACTCACCCGGTTTCTGGATAATGTCCTTGATACCTGCATAGGGAACCTCCTGTTCGGACGCCCCCCCACCGCCTCAATCGAGCATATGCTGGGGATCTGTCTCACTAGCCGACCTTTCAGCGAAAGCTGAAAAGGCTGCTCGGGCAAACGCACGAAAGCAGCGTTGCGATCCCGTCTCGCGTTGTGAAATGCCTCTCATCTGCTTGGCAGCACAGGGATTTTCAGTCGCCACCTGTCAGCCTGCCACGCCCGAGGGACAGGCTGATGCACAGGCCTTCTCCGTCCACTTCCCGGGTGAATACACCGCCCAGCGAACTGATGGTTGCCCGCGCCAGGATGCTTCCGAACCCTTCGTCAGAAGATATGTTGGACGGAACCGGGAAACCGGCCTCTTGCCATTTCATGAAGAACTCGTTCTCGGTCGCCGAGCAATCCACACGGATGCGTCCCTGGGAATGAGCAAGTGCTCCATACTTGGCGGAGTTCGTGGTGAATTCGTGAAGGAAAAGCGCAACGCTCGTTACGGCCGGGCCTGAGACCGGCACGTCCGGCCCCGTGATCAACACGCGGCCAACAGACACATCAGATCCGTCGAACGGTGACGTGACCGCCCGAATCAATTCATGGAGCGTTGTCGGAAGTTCGGAAGCAACAGCCATTCCATCGCTGCTGGCGACAGTGAGAGCGTGGGCCCGCGCGAGAGCAGTCAATCGTTCCTGGAGCATGACAGCAAGCTCCTGAGCCGTTGACGCGGAACGGGCGCTCAGGCTCACCAGGCTTGCGGAGACCGTGAAAAGGTTTTTCACCCGGTGGTTCATTTCCCTCAGAAGAAGGTGCCGCTGCTCATCGACGCGCTTTCTCTCGGTTATGTCCCTGGCGATCTTCGACGCAGCAATGACCCTGCCGCGTTCATCCGTGATGGGAGAAATGCAGAGGGAAACCTCGACTAGACTTCCGTCCTTGCGGCGCCGGATCGTTTCATAAGGTTCGACCCTTTGCCCGCGCCTGATTCGAGCCAGTATCGCAGGCTCCTCGTCAATTCGCTCATCCGGAATAAGGACCGTTACCAGCTTTCCGACAATTTCCTCCTCGGTATAGCCAAAAAGCCGTTCGGCCCCGCTGTTCCAGGTCGTGATGATGCCATCAAGGGTCTTGGAAAGGATGGCGTCGTCAGAATCCTCCACGAGAGCAGCCAGACGGCGCGCTGCCACCTCATCGGCCTTGCGGCCGCTGATCTCGACGAGCACGTTGATGCCGCCGGTCAGGTTCCCTTCGGGGTCAAGGAGGGGAGATGGATACGACAGGAACGGCACCCGGATCCCATCGGGCCGTTCGGCAAGAGCCTCCATACCCTCGATAGCCCGGCCCTCCTTCAGAGACACGGCCATCGGGCTCTCGTGGAACGGCAGGTCAGTACCATCAGGCCAGTAAAGCTTCCAGGAGCCGCAAAATCGGCTTTTTCCGATCTCGGGCCGGACGCCCCATAATTTTGCGGCGGCTTCATTGAAGAACGTGATCTGGCCAGCGGCGTCGGTCATATAGACGGCGACGGGCAGCACCTCGAGGATCGTCCGGGACGGAGGCTGCTGCCTGCTGACGCGGGTTCGGCTGTCTTCGCGAAAGACGCTTACCGCGCCAACACTCCGCCCCCCTTCATCGGTAAGGGCGTTGATATCAAGGAGAACGGGAATACGCGTGCCGTCAGGCCGCTCCATCTGAACGGCTTCGTCCCGGAACGTGCAACCTGTCGCAAGGGCGACCGCCATCGCGGAGAGCGCATGTGGAATCAGGGTTCCATCCGGGCTGAACAGCCGGCAGGACCCGCAATACCGGCTCTCCGGATAACCGATCTCGGGAGACCTCCCCCAGAGTTCCGCTGCGGTCCGATTATATCGGACAATCGTCCCATCGGGGCCACAGAGATAAACGCCTATTGGCAGCGCATCGAACAGAAGCTCGTCACTCCGGTTCTCAAGCATTCCCGCCAGATTTGTATTCCTGAAGAACATGGGACCTGCACGCCTGTGTTACGGGTTGAAATCGCGGCGCGTATTTCAGTGCAAGTCATCGGGCTACATAAGCTCACCCTAAACTCTGCCGAGGGATTTACGCTTTCAACCGGTCCCAGGCAACTCTCGGCCAATAATTGCCTTAATTGAAGCTCCACAATAGTGGCCATACGCGGGCGAGAGCTAGCAATAATATTGATTATATCGAAGAGCAGCGCGGACTGATTAAAGGCAGGATCGCACAGCGCCAACAGCTTGCAGTGCCCGTGCAGCCGGCCGCAAATGTCAATATTTGGACGCCGGTGACAACAATGGGCTTTCGATTTCGCTTAGGTCCATTCACTTTCGGTCGCTCGGGCACCCGCCTTAGTGTGTGGCTAGGCGGAGTTGGCTTCTCGATCCCATTGACCGGGAGAGGCCGCACCTTTGGCAAGGTAGCTATTGGTCCATTCAGTTGGTACGGCCAGTCGGGCAAAAGCCGTTCTTCTCTGCCAGCCGAGGCGAGCTCTACTGTAAATCCATATGCTTTTACGTCTGAGGAAGTCGCAGCTATAGAAGCCTTTCGAGCGGACCAACGTTTCCTCCAAAAGCTCCAGCGAAATGGCATGCCATGGCGCGGTGTTCAGGAGCGCCTCAAAAAAGAGCTTCCACGTCATCTGGCTGCGGTAGACCGTATTGCCTATTGCCTTGTACCTAAGGCAATGAGTGCGGTTTTCGGTGAGCAGGGGATCGCATGGAGCACCGTGAAGCGGCCATCAAAGGGCGGCACTGGCTTGACAACCTGGATCGTGGTCAAGTCAGCCACCGAACAACAATAGTATCGCGAATCCACGATTTTCATTTGGATTGGTGCGGACGGCGGGAATCGAACCCGCACGGCTGTTAAGCCTCAGGATTTTAAGTCCTGTGTGTCTACCAGTTCCACCACGTCCGCTTGCAGCCGGAAACCTGACCAGCTACCCGTTTGTCGGCACCTTATCTTATAGTTGAGGCTGCCCTGCAATGCCCCCATTGCACCATGGCTCGGCAACGGGCGCCGGGATCTCCTGCCTAATTCCTACCTCTCCCCTGCCTTCTCCCCACCATGCAGCACCGCCGCCCGCAACAGCAGATAAAGGAGCGTCGCATTAAGCACGTGCCACATGAAATGCGTGCCCACATGACCATAGCCTTCGAGATGCGTAGCGGAGCACATCGAGCCATCGATTGTGCGCAGCGCCAGCGACGCTGCAAACACGATTCCGCCGCTCGCGATGTACACGCCTGCCGGATGCCGGCGCACCACCAGCGTGATGCCTAGCCCTAACAAGGCAAGCAGCGCCGGCACATACGCGATCGAAGCGCTCAGGCAGACGCCTCCGACACACCGCCATGCCATCGTCAGCCAGATCACGCCGGCAAACAGCGCCGCGCCGACAACCGTGACCAGCCAGCCACGCCCGAAGAACCGCCTGAGCACATAGCCCAGGTAAACAAGCATGAAGATGCCGATGGGCGCCGTATCCGCAATGGCCGACCAGCGGTTGGCCAGCGTGTGAAACAGGAAGCTCCCCGTCCCGATCAAAAAGACCAGAACGATCAGAGCGAGATCTGCGATCCGGCGCTGTCCACCTGGGCCGCGCACCCACAGGATCAACGCCATGAAAGCCGCCACATAGAATGCGGCATTGGTCACGGCGTTGATGGGCTCGGCCCAGAAGCCGGCGTCGCCCCCACGTTCGCAATACGAGAAGATCTGCTGATGCAGATTCCCGGGCGGAACCAGGGAATCAAGCGCACGCGCGATCTGTTCGACGGCGTCCATACACGTCTCTTTCAGACGGGCATCCCCCGAGACCTTAGCCGGCCTTCGGTGGCGGTGTGGCAATGCGAATGTTCAGCTCTCGAAGCTGCTTCGCGTCGACCTCACCGGGCGCGCCCATGAGCAGATCCTGTGCCTGCTGGTTCATCGGGAACAGCGTGACTTCACGCAGGTTCCTGGCATCCACGAGAAGCATCACGATCCGGTCGATGCCGGCAGCCATGCCACCGTGTGGAGGCGCACCGTACTGGAAGGCACGGTACAGTCCACCAAAGCGTTCCTGCACCACCTCTGGCCCGAGGCCCGCAATCGAAAACGCCTTGATCATCGCCGCCGGCATATGGTTGCGGATGCCGCCCGAGGCGATCTCGTATCCATTGCAGACGATATCGTACTGGAACGCCTTGAGCGCGAGCAGATCCTCGGTGGTCTGTGCCGCTTCCAGCGCTTCAAGCCCGCCCTGGGGCATCGAGAACGGGTTGTGCGAGAACTCGATCCTCTTTTCGTCTTCGTTCCACTCATACATGGGGAAGTCGACGATCCAGGCGAGTGCAAAGCGATCCTTGTCGATCAGGTTCAGTTCCTCGCCGATCTTGTCGCGTGCGGCACCGGCGAACTTGTAGAACTTCGACGGAGTGCCTGCTGCGAAGAAGACCGCGTCACCCGACTTCAGCCCCAGTTGCTCGCGAATGGCCTCGGCGCGCTCCGGCCCGATGTTCTTGCCGATCGGCCCCGCAGCCTCGTCATCACGATAGAAAATGTAGCCAAGTCCCGGCTGCCCCTCACTCTGCGCCCAGGAGTTCATGCGGTCGCAGAAAGCGCGTGATCCGCCCGTCGGCGCCGGAATGGCCCAGACGCGAACCTTCGGGTCCTTCTCGATCATGTTGGCGAAGACCTTGAAGCCCGAGCCGCGGAAATGCTCGGTCACATCCTGCATCTCGATCGGGTTTCTGAGGTCAGGCTTGTCGCTGCCGTACTTCGCAATGGCAACGTCATAGGGAATGCGCGCGAACGTCTCGCTGACCTTGCGGTCGTCGGCAAACTCCTCGAAAACGCCGCGGATGATCGGCTCCATGGTCTGGAAAATGTCTTCCTGCTCGACGAAGCTCATCTCGACATCAAGCTGGTAGAATTCTCCCGGAAGGCGGTCCGCGCGCGGGTCCTCGTCGCGGAAGCACGGAGCGATCTGGAAGTAGCGATCGAACCCGGAAACCATCAGCAGTTGTTTGTAGATCTGCGGCGCCTGCGGCAGGGCATAGAACTTGCCGGGATGGATTCGCGAAGGCACCAGGAAGTCCCGCGCGCCTTCAGGCGAGGACGCAGTAAGGATCGGCGTCGAGAACTCGAAGAACCCGGCCTGCTCCATGCGCTTGCGGATCGACTTGATGACGGCGAGACGGCGCATGATGTTGGCATGAAGTGTCTCGCGCCGCAGATCCAGGAACCGGTATTGCAGACGCAGATCTTCGGGATAGTCAGGTTCACCGAAAACCGGGACAGGCAGTTCCTTGGCCACGGACAGGACTTCGATAAAGCTCGCGTAAAGCTCGATCTCTCCGGTTGGCAGATCCGGGTTGACAGTACCTTCCGGACGCGAACGCACGCGCCCGTCAATGCGAATGACCCACTCGGAGCGTACGGATTCAGCCACCTTGAATGCCGGGCTGTCCGGATCCACGACGACCTGCGTCACGCCATAGTGATCGCGCAGGTCGATGAACAGCACCCCGCCGTGGTCGCGCACACGGTGCACCCAACCCGACAATCTCACATCGGCGCCGATATCGGCCGCCCTCAAAGCTCCGCATGTATGCGAGCGATAGCGATGCATCGCTGGTATTCCCTCTGTCGTGCCGGAACCGGCGTGATCTCCGGTGGACGTTGCCTCAGCCATTTGAGCCTGCCTTGAACCTGTCGTGACGTGGCATGGTCGCCATATAAAATCAGGCGCGGAACACCGCATGCAGGCGCCGGAAAGTCAAGGCCGATGCAGGCTCTTAACTGAATCCCCCGGCGCGCACAAAAAACCTGTCCTCAGCCCGCGACAAACCGGTAACGTTCGTATATATGCCACATTGCATGGAACTGATTACAACAACCCCCGCCCTTCACGATCTCTGCCGCACCCTCAGGTCCGCCTCATTTGTGACGGTGGATACCGAGTTTATGCGCGAGACAACCTATTGGCCCAAGTTGTGCCTGGTACAGGTCGCGAGCGATGATGTCGAAGCGATCATCGATCCCCTAGCGCCCGGGATCGATCTGTCGCCGCTCTGGGAATTAATGGCCGACACCAACGTTTTAAAGGTGTTTCACGCCGCCCGTCAGGACATTGAAATCTTCCATATCGAATCCGGGCGCGTGCCGGCTCCGGTTTTTGACAGCCAGGTTGCAGCAATGGTCTGCGGTTTTGGCGAAGCGATCAGCTACATAAATCTCGCCAAGAAGATTACCGGCGCCGATCTCGACAAGTCCTCGCGCTTTACGGACTGGTCGCGTCGCCCCTTGAGTGAGAAGCAGCTGAATTATGCTTTGGGCGATGTCACTTATCTGCGCGACATCTACCGTTTCCTGAAGAAGGAACTTGAGACCACTGGCCGCGCCTCCTGGCTCGATGAGGAGATGGCCATGCTGACTTCGCCCGAGACCTATGAACAGCATCCGGAAACCGCCTGGCGCCGCCTGAAGCTGAAGGTTCGTAATCGCAAGGCACTGGCCATCCTGATGGAGCTGGCCGCCTGGCGCGAGACCACTGCTCAGACACAGGACGTACCCCGTCAGCGCATCATCCGCGATGACGCACTTTACGACATTGCCAATCAGGCTCCCGCAACTGTTGAGCAGCTGGGCCAGCTGCGTTCCCTGTCGGACGGTTTCGCCAGGTCCTCGCGGGCTCGCGAAATCATCGCAGCCGTCCAGCGCGGCAAGGAACGCGACCTCGCGACGGTTCCTCCCTTGAGCCAGGGCCAGCCGTTGTCCGCCGAAGCGACAGCGACACTGGAGCTGCTGAAGGTACTGTTGAAGTCCGCCGCTGCCCGTCATCGCGTCGCGCCGCGCCTCCTCGCCGATGCCAGCGATCTCGAGCGCCTCGCCCGCGAGGACGAACCGGACATTCCGGCATTGAGCGGATGGCGCCGCCAACTGTTCGGCGAAGACGCGCTGCGGTTGAAGAACGGCGAGCTAGCGCTCACCCTCCAGTCGGGCGACGTGCGCATCGTCAAGACCAGCGCCATTCCGGCCCGTGCGTAACGTGGGCGCTCCGGCGCCCGCCCGGACCAGGGTTCAGGCCCGCTTGCTGCGCGGAATTCAGCGGCCTGGATCGTAGCTGTTCTTCTGCCGCCACACGGTGAAGAAGTAACTCAACTCGTCATCGATCTCAGCTGGCAGCACAATCTTCACTGTCACAAGCTGGTCGCCGGTCTGACCGGTCTGCCGGTTGCGCACACCTTTGCCCTTGAGCCGGAACACCCGGCCGCCCGAGGTTCCCTTGGGCAGGGTCAGCTGCACGCGGCCGCTGATCGTCGGGACTTCAATCTTCCCGCCCAGGACAGCCTCATCGATGGTGACCGGAAGGTCCATGTGAATATCGTTGTCGACACGCCGGAACCGGGGATGCGGCCTGATCTTGATCTCGACGAGCGCATCCCCCGCTTCGCCTCCGCCGATACCGGGGCTGCCCTTGCCCTTGAGGCGCAGCACCTGGCCCTCGTTCACCCCTTCCGGGACAGTCAGGTCGAGCACCCCGCCTTCCGGTAGCGTCACGCGCTTCTTGACGCCTGTGACGGCTTCGACAAAGTCGACCTCCAGCGTATAGCGCACATCGCTGCCGCGTCTGGCGAAGGAATTTCGCCCGCCGCCGCGCCGGGTCGAGAACATCTCCTCGAAAATATCACCGAAACCGAAGCCCCCGCCGAAATGGGAACCGGCGGAATGCTGATAACCGCGACGCGGCTCCCCCCTGGCATCGATCTGCCCACTGTCGAACAGTTGACGCTTGGGAGGGTCGCCAAGGATCTCGTAAGCCGCCGTGACCCTCTTGAAACGTTCGCTCGCGGCCTTGTCATGCGGATTGAGATCGGGATGCAATTCCTTGGCGAGTTTCCGGAATGCCCTGCGGATTTCCTCGTCCGTAGCATTACGGGCAACACCGAGAACCTCATACGGATCCATTACCGTCATCTCACGCGCCTCAATACGATCAAGTCGGCTCCGCCTTCATGTATCGACAATAGCAGAAGGCCAGCGCTGCGCAGATGGCGCGTCGCGTCCCTCCAAAAATTTCCTTGGGGTCCGTCCTAGACGATCTTCACGACCGGTTCGCACGCAACCAGCTTTGCAAGGGCCGCAAATCGCCGCCGCAGGCGCTCGCCGTCAAGGGCCGCGTGTTTGCGTGGAATTGACAGGACCAGAGAGTCGCCGTTGTACGATAGCTGCGTATCGCAGACAATTCCCGCCATACCCGCCGACAGCATGTGTGCAACCCGGATGGCTGCACCAAGCACTCTCGCGCGGCGGAGCGAATGGCGGCTCGCAGCCGCCCTCAACCGCCCCGACAGCTGCTCGGTATCTGAGCCACATTGCCCGCAATGCCTGAAATACACGGCAAGCGCGAGAAAGATCCGGCCGGGATGATCGATACCGCTGAGCGCTGCATGCGCCACGACGTTAAGACTTTGTTCACCCCGATAATCAGGATGAGCCCGCCAGCCAATATCCGACAGGAGGCACGCAGCGTAACGCAGCCGGCGCTCCTCGGGCGTCTCATTGAGGCCGCCCCCTGCGAAGAGTGCGTCGGTCCAGGCGCATAACTCCTGTGCGTGCTCGGCCGAACGGGCACGCAGCTTTGCGTAGTCCTGACAGAAGCTGAGCAGAGGATCCTTAAGCTTTTCCTTTTCCGTCAGCAGGTTGTAGATGAAACCTTCGCGCACGCCGAAAGCGGAAATCTGCACGTTCGCCGGCGCAAGCCTGATGAGCAATTGCTCAAGCACCGCCGCACCCATGGGCAGCACCTCGCGACGGGCCTTGGACACATTCGAAGCACCGCGAAGACTTGAAAGCTTCTTGGCTTTCCGGATCATCCCGGCATATTCGATCATTTCTGCAGTTGGGACGGAGTATCCGTGCATCACGTGCAGAGGATAATCTGTATGCGCCATATGCATGGTTGCGATGGCACGCCAGGTCCCGCCAACCGCATAGAATGTCCGGCCCTTGCCCCGCTTGAGCCAGTCAACCCGGTTCAGCTGCTGTTCGATAATTGCAACTGCCTTGTCGACCTTGTTGTCGGTCATGTCGATGAGCCGCAGGCCCCCGAGCGGCAACGTCGCAGCCTGGCGCAGCTCCCGGTTCTGAAGATCTATAAGTTCCAGACTGCCGCCGCCGAGGTCGCCCGCAATACCGTCGGGATCGACGATCCCCATAGCTATTCCCTGGGCTGCGAGCCGCGCCTCTTCCTCGCCGGTCAGAAGACGGATGGGGGCCCCGCAGGCGTTCTGGCCTTCCCTGATGAACCAGACTCCATTTTCGGCCTCGCGAACAGCCGCAGTTGCAAAGACCTGGATTGACTTGACCTTGAGCACTTCGGCGATGGCCCGGAATCTGGCCAACGCTGTAATGGCGCGCTGCACGGCTGCTTCGTCAAGCCGGCCCGTAGTGGCAACGCTTCGCCCCAGTCCGCAGAGGACCTTCTCATTGAACATCACCGCCGGCGATCGCGACGCCCCCTCGTAGACGACGAGCCGAACAGAGTTCGAGCCGATGTCGATAACAGCGAGCGGGGCCTGAACCGAGGATCGGGTGAGATCCTCGAACAGCTGCTTCACCAGCGTCACGCGTCTCTCTCCAGGATGGCAGCCTTGGCAGTTGCGCTGAAGCTGCGCGGAAAATGCGTTTGCAGGGCCTCTCCCCGCCCCGAAAGGCTGGGATTGGTCATGAAATACTCATGCGCATTGAACGGTTCTTCACCGGGTCCGGGCACGATCCGCTCCGAGGAGCCATCTGCCAGAATACGCCAGCTCTGCTGATTATCCTTCAGATTGGCTACCATAATCTGGTTCAGCACCTGCTCGTGCACTGTCGCATTGATGATCGGGGTCAGGGCCTCGACGCGCCGATCCAGATTGCGCGGCATCAGATCTGCGGAGCTGATGTAGACCGCTGCATCCGGCGACGGCAACCCTTTACCGCGACCGAAGCAGTAGATTCGGGCATGCTCCAGGAAGCGGCCGACAATGCTTTTCACCCTGATCCGGTCCGACAGACCGGGGATACCCGGACGCAGGCAGCAGATACCACGCACGATCAGATCGATCTCCACGCCGGCCTGACTTGCCTCGTAAAGCTTGTCAATGATCTGTGTATCGACCAGCGCGTTCATCTTGAGCCACATCGCGGCCGGGCGCCCCGCCTTGGCATGCTCGATCTCGTCCTCGATATGATCCAGAATGCGCTGACGGATTCCGTTCGGGCTTGCCGCCATGAGTTCCAGATCTCCTGGCTCTCCATACCCGGTCACGAAATTAAGAACCCGCGTCACATCGCGAGCGATGGCCGGATCGTCTGTGAACAAGGAGAGATCCGTATAAACCTTCGCGGTCTGCGGATGATAATTGCCTGTGCCAATGTGCGAATAGGTAACGAGATCACTGCCTTCGCGCCGCACGATGATGCCGAGCTTGGCGTGGGTCTTGAGCTCGATGAAACCATAGACGACATGCACGCCGGCCTTTTCGAGATCGCGCGCCCAACGGATGTTGGCCGCTTCATCGAACCGCGCCTTGAGTTCAACCACAGCCGTTACGGACTTGCCGGAGTCGACCGCATCCTTGAGCGCCTCGACGATCGGGCTGTCATTTGACGTGCGATAGAGCGTCCACTTGATCGCAAGGACATTGGGATCATTGACCGCTTGCCGCAGAAACTGAACGACGACGTCAAACGCCTCATAGGGGTGGTGAACGACGAAATCCTTCGCCTTGATCGCAGCGAAAACGTTGCCGTCGAATTCACGAACCCGTTCCGGATACCGGATATTGAACGGCGCGAACAGGAGATCGGGGCGCTCCTGGGTAATCAGCTGCTCAGTATCGGCAAGACCAAGCAGCCCTGATTTGACGAACACTTCATCGTCGCCGACCTGCAGCTCCTTGGTTACAAGCTGGCGCATGTTCTCCGGCATCCGCGCGTCGATTTCGAGACAGATGACATTGCCTCTGCGCCGCTGCCGCAACAGCTCCTCGAAGGTAAGCACGAGGTCTTCGGCTTCTTCCTCGAGCTCGATATCGCTGTCGCGCAGAACCCGGAACGCCCCTTGGGCGAGCATTTCGAACCCTGGAAAAAGCGTCTCCATGAACATGCCAATCGCAACCTCGACCCGAATGAAACGGATCGGGTTGCCCTCATTCCTGCCGGACCGCACACGAACAAAGCGACTGAGCTGGCTGGAGATCGGGACGAGGCCATTCTGCGTCTTGCCGGTAACTTTATGCTCCATCCAGGCAGCAATGGTGAGACCCTTGTTGGGAATGAACGGGAAGGGATGGGCCGGATCGACCGCAATCGGTGTCAGCAAGGGGTAGACGTTCGACATGAACTGGTCGCGCAGCAGGGACCGTTCCTCCTCGGTGAGCTCCTCCGGTTCAACGATGACAATCCCTGCCTCAACCAGCTCCTTGTTGAGGCGGCTCCAGGTTTCCTGCTGCCGTTCCACCAGCCCGTTGACCTCGGCGTTGATCTGAACGAGCTGCTGTGCCGGCGTCAGTCCGTCTTTTGACACAGATGCAACATTGTTGGTGATCTGCCCGCGGATACCCGCCACGCGAACCATGTAGAATTCGTCAAGGTTTGAAGCAGATATGGACAAGAACCGCAGGCGCTCCAGCAACGGATGCCGCGGATTGCTGGCTTCTTCCAGCACCCGGCTGTTGAACTGCAGCCACGAAAGCTCACGGTTGTAGTAGCGAGCCGAGGCTTGTGGCGCCTCCCCTGAGTATGATTGCTGCTCTGGCTGGGTCTTGGGCTTCACTCGGGTGGCAACCATACTGATCTCCGCTCGGGATCGCTCATCACTGAACCGGGCACCATAACTGCCAGAGATAAAAGTTATGTGACGCCGTATTCAATGCGCCGCCTGGTGCGTACCGGTTTTCCCGGCCTGCGACCCGCCTCGAAACCAGTCGAACTGGTATCTTCGCCCCTACATAAGGCATCAACACAGCATTTGGGACTCCGGATTTTAGGTCGGACACGCCGGAAATATGGCCGGCGAACCATCCCGGATCGCCAGGCAGGGCCACTCTGACCGTCCCCAGCATGCCTGATCGCAAATCAGTCCGTACCTCAGACGTTGTTGTTCGTGATCCGGTCCAGCGCCGCCTGTGCCAGTTGCTTGGAGACCTTGCGCCGCATCGCGAGCGCCAAACGGTCAATTTCCTCCACAACTGCGTTGGCCGCCTGCATCGAGCGCTCCATGCGCATGGCCAGGAAGCTGACAATGGCCGGTTCCACCGCCAGCTGCCGGTCGGCAAAAAGTTTCACCAAAACAGCCTGCAGCAGGAAGTCGTCCGGCGCCTCGATCTGCGCCACCGGGCATGCGCGCACCCGAGATCTCAGATCGGGCAACGCGAACGCGAGCTGCCCGGGCGCCACCCGCGAGGTCATGAGCACCAGCCCGCGTCCCTGACGGGCCATATTGAGCAGGTGAAACAGCACTCGCTCATCTACGCTGCCGCGATCGATATTCTCCACGACCAGCGCTCCGGCTGCCTCCAGAAGTCCGATTGCTTCTTCACCGAGCGCGGCAGCTTCGACCAGATCCGAACCGTGGGTCAGCCGGAAAACGTTGGCCAGATGGCTCTTGCCGGATCCCTGCGGTCCCGTCAGCAGCAACGCGCGATGCGGCCAGCTCTCAGCCGCATCGATGAGCTCCACGGCAGCCGCATTAGAATCACTGATCAGAAAGTCTTCCCGATCGAGCGCCGATCGGTGGGCTAGATCCAGGGTGAGTTGGCGTGGCGTGCTCGTCATAATCTCAATGCATGGTTGGTCGGCTGCGATAGGGCTTATGACACAACGAAGGCGTCGGAAGTATGCCGAACGGCAGAGACCTCACCTAAAATACGCCGAACTGGAGATAAACGCGCAAACCGCAATGAACAGGCTGATTGCCCTAGTCCCGCGACATGTGCACCAGCCAGCTGCGCAAATAGGCTGCCAGTGACGCCAGGGTTAACACCGCAGTAATCCACACAAGACCTTCCCGATAAAATCCAAGCCCCAGCTCGAAGCCCTCATCTGCCAGTACCAGTGCGGCCAGCGCCAGTTGCGCCGCTGTCGTGGCCTTGCTGACATGCAGTGGTTCGATCTTGATCGGCTTGTCCATGAGCCAGGAGACAACGATTCCCAAAAGGATCAGCACGTCCCGGGATACGACCGCAACAACGAGCCAGGAAGGCAGGTCGCCACGCACGCCCAGTGCGACAAAGATGCTGACGATCAGGAGCTTGTCAGCGAGCGGATCGAGGTAGGCTCCGAGCTCCGTTTGCCAGTTGAAGCGACGCGCCAGAAGTCCGTCTACTGCGTCAGACACGCCCGCCACCACAAAAACGATGAAGGCTGCCTGGATGTATCCGGAAAGCAGCAACCAGAACACGACGGGCACAAGTATCGCCCGCATCAACGTGATTAGGTTCGGAATACTCACGTGTCGATCGCCCGGAAACGGTTGCCGCGCATCTTTTGCCCCTTCTGCTAGGCCAGCTGGTCCACATGCGTCCGGGGCTCCGTGGCCCCGCGCCTCAATAAGCCTGCCGCAGGACCCACTGCCCCCCATCGTTGGTCAGAGAGAAGCCGTCACGGGCCAATACGTTCGCAAGCTGCTGCGGGCCGCCTGGAAAACGCAGCGCCACCTCTGCCCTGCGTGCCGAAACGGCCTCGACCTGGAAACCTTCAACGCCAGGCTGCTCCGAGAGCAACTGTTGCAGCCGATACCATTCCGCCGCTCCGCCGAACAAGACCTGGATTCGCACCGGCGCGGCCGCCGCTGTCATACCATCGAGCCCGCCCATGTCACGAGCCTTTATTGCCTTCCAGCGCCCCTCCAGCACACCGAGCGCCACGACAGCCGCATACTCCATTGCGTAAGCGACATCTCCATCGGCGATCCGGTAGCTATGCGTCCACATGATAGGTCCTGCTGCATCCTGACCGCTTAACGACACGTTGACACGGCCTGCAGCCTTATCGATCTCCGCTTCAGCCACAACGACACGGTCGCCACCGTATTCGGCTGCCAGCCTGCCCATGGCGGCACCGGAACCCATCTTGATCTGCTTCAGCGTATCGGACGGAACACCAGCCTTCCACTCCGCCACACGCAGCGGCGCAACGGTGTTGACAATATCGAGCCCGTTCCAGATGCGGCCCCAGTCGCCGAGGCCTTTGCTGGGCACACCACCTGAAACCGTCACGGGAAGCAGCGTAACGGGCGCCGCCTGCGTATCGACAAAGGGCACGCCTTCCCGCCGCAGGAACTCGCGCACAGCATTGGGAGAGAAGGCAAAATCCAGCGAAGCATAATATTCGGTTGAAGAATTCTGTTCCGAGCGGACGGATACGCCCGACACAAAGCGCGAGGCCTGCTCCGTCCTGATCCGCTCGAGAACCGAGTAAGCAGTCACTGGAACGATCCGCTTCAGCAATGACCGGAATGCCGCCGCCTGACCATCCTCAATGGCAATTCGCTTGGCGGTCACCGCATCCTGCGCTTCGGCCTGCACAGGATAGTTGGCGATCGTGAACACCGAAGGCTCGGCTTTCACCCCGGAAGACAAGAGCGCAAGCCAGCACGCAATCCCGGCCAGCAGCCCTCCGGCTCGAGGCAAAGAATTCAACCGCCGGGCATATTCCACGTCGCGTCTCCCGATGTCCGTTTACTGATCCCGCAGCCCAAAACTCTGCGTGCGTGTCAACACGACGATTGACGGATCGCGCCGATTGGGCTTCATCCCCGTTTTACTTCTGCCAAACGGGCCCGGTCGGCTATAACGCCAGACTGGGACCAAGTAGGGCGAGCTGCCGAAGCGGCCAGCTCCATCCCATCCGCAGCCCTGCTGCTATAGCAGAACCCGCACACTTCAGGCGAGGTCTTCCCGACGCGATGACAGACAGCAACAACCGGCCCATTACCTACCGTGACGCAGGCGTCGATATCGATGCGGGCAATCAACTTGTATCCGCCATCAAGCCGCTCGTACGGGCCACTCAGCGTGCCGGAGCAGACGGAGATGTCGGTGGCTTTGGTGGTCTGTTTGACCTGAAACGGGCCGGCTACACCGATCCGATCCTCGTTGCAGGGACCGATGGCGTCGGCACCAAGCTGAAGATTGCAATCGATACCGGGCGTCATCATACAATCGGCATCGATCTCGTCGCCATGTGCGTGAACGATCTGATCGTGCAAGGTGCCGAACCTTTGTTCTTCCTGGACTATCTGGCGACCGGCCGTCTTGATGTAGAGACCGCCCGCGACGTGATTGCCGGCATCGCCTCCGGCTGCCGCGAAGCCGGATGCGCCTTGATCGGCGGTGAAACGGCAGAGATGCCCGGCATGTATCAGGGTGCCGACTATGACCTGGCGGGTTTTGCCGTCGGTGCCGTTGAACGCCGCGACCTGCTTCCCCGCCGGGACATCGTGATCGGTGACGTTCTCATTGGTCTCGCCTCCTCCGGCGTCCACTCGAACGGCTATTCTTTGGTCCGCCGCCTCGTTGATGAGGCCGGGCTCGACTGGACGGCGCCCGCCCCCTGGCAGCCGTCGACGAAAGTTGCAGAGGCGCTGCTTGCGCCAACGCGCATTTACGTCAAACCCGTTCTCAACGCGCTGCGAGAAACCGGCGCTTCCACAGGCCCCATCAAGGCCATCTCCCACATAACCGGCGGCGGCCTGACCGAAAACGTGCCGCGCGTCCTGACACCGAACGTCGGAGCCCGGGTAAACCTGACGAGCTGGAAGCCGCCTGCGGTGTTCGGCTGGCTGGCCCGGACCGGCAGGCTCGACGATGCGGAAATGTTGCGCACGTTCAATTGCGGTATCGGCCTTGTCATCGTGGCCGAGAAATCATCAGCCCGGGCCCTTATCGAACTGCTGGCCAGATCAGGGGAAGCCGCCAGCATCATCGGCGAAATCGCAGAGCCGACCGGCGTTCGTACACAGGCCAAGGGTCAAGGCGAAACAGAAGCAGTCGTCTACAGCGGCCAGCTGGAATACGCATCATGAGGGAAGGTACCATTCCGAAGCCATCTGCTACGAGGAAGCGGGTGGGCATTCTGATCTCCGGTCGCGGCTCGAACATGATGTCCCTTGTCGAAGCCACGCAGAGCCCGGATTATCCGGCTGAAGTCGTTCTGGTCGTCTCCAACCGGCCGGAAGCTCCGGGTCTTGCCTGGGCAAAATCCCGGGGCATTCCAGCGATTGCACTCGATCATAAGGGCTACCGCTCGCGCGAAGAATTTGATGACCAGATCGATCGCCTCATGAAAGTCTCTGGTGTGGATATCATCGCGTGTGCCGGCTTCATGCGTCTCATGACACCCGGACTTGTCGAGAACTGGCGCAACCGGATGATCAATATTCACCCTTCACTGTTGCCTTCGTTCAAAGGTCTGAACACCCACGAACGGGCACTCGCTGCTGGCGTGCGCATATCGGGTTGTACCGTCCACGCAGTGCGCCATGAGGTGGATACCGGGCCGATTCTGGGGCAGGCTGCAGTTCCGGTTCGTGGTGACGACACGCCGGAAACACTTGCAGCGCGCGTACTTGCAGCAGAACACAAGCTTTACCCTGAAGTATTAAAACAGCTTGCGTCCGGCCAGATCTCCATAGACGGCGATACTGTTGCCTTCAAAGATTCATTTATTAACAATTCGGTTATATTTTCACCGGCCATTTGTTGACTAATCAAGACCTTGTCAGGCTTTATTAATCTCTTGCGCCAAAATGTAGCGGGTGCCGGCACAACGATAGACACTGTCAGCCAACCGGTGTTAGAGCCAATTGTCTCGCACACACGCGACGGGCACGTTGGGGGAACCTTAATAGCGTGGTGGTTCAAAGCTGCCGAGATGGAGCCGTTGCAATCTGCGCCGTCCCCATTGTCCCGTTAATGTGCCGTGGACATCACACTAATTTCGCGGACTTGCCGTTAAATATGATCTTGGTCCGCGCTCGGTCGTAAGGGCGCTGGTAGTTACTTTATGCAAAGTAGCCTTGCGCGCTTTATAGCTGGCCGGATTCGTTCGATACGCACGGCCGGCCATTGCAATGCGTTAACAGATTCTGAATACCGCGCTGTACGTCGCAGGAGAAATGAACCATGAACATGATTGACAGCCCCGTCAGCGAGTTTGGCGAGGAGAGCATATGGTTCAAGCTGTCACCCCTTTTGAAGGATCCTCAGAATCCGATGGGCATGTTGATGCAGATGGCGGAGCGCTATGGCCCCGTTATTCCAGTCAACATGGCGCACCAGCGTGTCGTGTTCATTAGCGAGCCGGAGTATTTCAAGCACGTTCTGGTCACGAAGACCGACAACTACCTGAAGTATTTTGACGGCCTGAGACCGATCTTTGGCAAGTCGATGATCACTCAGGATGGCGCGCTCTGGCAGAAGATCCGTATGCCGCAGCAGGCTGCATTCCATCCTGATCTGTTTGCTGAATACATTCCGTATTTCAATCAGGCCATCAAATCCAAGATGCAGGGTTGGGCAGAACTCGCCAAAACCGGCGAAACGATCGAAATGGTCGAGCAGACCTGGACCCTTGCTGCCGACATGATTTGCAAGGCCCTGTTTGATCGCGATATGCCGTTTAATCCGCATTTCATTTTCAAATGCGTGAAGACCTATACGGACGTCAGCAATCACAAGGAAATTCGCGTCAGAAAGCAGGCCGGCGAACTTTATGAAGTCGCCGAAGCCGAAATTGACACAAGAAATGCGGTTGAAAGCTGGTGGAGCGTACCCCCGGCAGTGATGGGCGCTGATCCGCGGGAACATCGGGAAAAGACGCTTCTGAAAATGATCGAAGCAGCCGCCGCTGATCCCGATATGCCGGAATTTGATACGCAGCAGGCCATTGACGAACTGAAGCAGTATCTCTGGGCCGGCACTGAAACGACCGCACTGGCTCTCGCCTGGGCCCTCTACCTGCTCTCGAAACATCCTGAAGCTGCTGAACGCGTTCGCCGCGAAGGTGAGGAAGTTTGTGGAGATCGCGAACCGACCGCGAGCGACTATTCCGCCCTCGTCTATACGCGCGCCGTCATCCAGGAAACGATGCGCATGTATCCGCCCGTCTGGAGCCTCATCCGCACGGCGGCAGGTCCCGATGAAATTGGCGGCAAGAAGGTCGAAGCCGGTGATCGCATCGTGCTGTTCAGCTACGGAGCGCATCACAATTTGCGCTTCTGGGATGCGCCTGAAGAATTCCGTCCGGAACGCTGGATCGGAGATGCCGCCAAGAAGCGGGTCAAGTATTCCTACATTCCATTCGGCGCAGGCAAACGCTCCTGCATCGGCGGCGCCATGAGCCAGGTCGAGAACACGCTGGCCTTGTCCGTGCTGCTGCGCCGCTTCCGTGCAGAATACGTCGGTCCCGAACCGGCTCCTCTGAACGCCACGGTGACGCTGACGCCGAAGGGCGGCCTCAAGTTCAAGATACACGAACTGAGCTGAAACCAGCGGCTCTTCAGGACAGTGAAGTTATACGGGGCGGACATCGTTCGCCCCGTTTTCATTTGGCCGAAGTCCATCCCTGACCCGGGCCGGGCCGAAGAGGCTCAAGCTCGGAATTATTCGAGACACTTGCGATGAGTCGCAAGCCCACCAGCTCTCAAAAGAAAGGCCGCGGTCGTGAAACAGCGGCCAACCGGTCTTTCGTGGGAAAGAGTTCGGCGCTGAACGCCGGACGGCGATCTTCGACCTAGCCGACGATCTCTTCATCCTTGAAGTTCAGGGCGATTTCGCGCTGAGCCGATTCCGGGCTGTCGGATCCATGGACCGAGTTCTCACCCTTAGAGAGCGCAAACAGCTTGCGGATCGTTCCTTCAGCCGCCTCTGCGGGATCGGTGGCGCCCATGACTTCGCGATACTTTGCGATTGCGTTTTCGCCTTCCAGTACCTGGCAGACGATCGGCGCCGAGGTCATGAATTCGCACAGTTCGCCATAGAACGGACGCTCGGCGTGCTCTTCGTAGAACTTCTGGGCCTGCTCCAGGGTCCAGCGAACGCGCTTCTGTGCAACGATGCGAAGCCCCGCCTTCTCGATCACGGCGTTGATGGCTCCGGTCAGATTTCTGTTCGTGGCGTCCGGCTTGATAATGGAAAAAGTACGCTCGATGGTCATCCGCGCTCTCGTTTTCAGGTGTTGAAGGATCGGCGCGGGTTATAGCGGTGGCAGGCTTCGATCACAAGGCTCGCATCACGCCCCGGCCGAACCGCGGCGATATGATCGCTCTGGTTCCTGCAAAGCGTTGTCAGTGCCATCTAAATGCCCCCTTTCATATGAGATGAAGCAATCAAGCCCGTCACACAGGGTTCCGGCGCAATTTGGCAGCCGATAACCCGGGCCTGATCGTTGACGAGGCGCGCCGATCGGTGGACAACGACGGCATACTTGTGGTCCGAATTTCAAATGAAACGGTATCGCGCAACGTTCGCCGATCGGCTGTGAGAAACGGATGACTGAAACACCGACTCCAACTCAGTGGTTTATCGCCCGCGATGGCGCTCAGCATGGACCACTTACCGACGCTGAAATCCGCATGTTCGTCCAGGGGGGACATATGCGGCCGACCGATCTGGTCTGGCGTCCGGGCTTCCCCGACTGGCAGCCAGCTCCAAGCGTATTTCCACCGCCCGCCCAACAGCCAGCTTCCACGGCGGCCCAGACGGCACCAGGCACCGCTGCGGCGGCGTCCCGCTCGCACGCTGAAACGGCACAGCCCCGTGTAGAGCCCAGATTTTCAAATCAGGCACAGGTATCCCCCCGCCCGGCGGCCGACAAGAGTTCTCCGGCACGCCCGGGTGACCGCGCGCCTCAACGCCAGGCGGCTGCAGGAGGGGAACGGCATCAGTCCCGGGATCGGCTGCAGGCACGACCACAATCTCAGGAACGCACGCCAGCGCAGCACTATCCGCACGCCCCGGAAAGGTCCCTGGCCACCAGCAACGTCCCGTCGTCCATTCAGGTTGAGGACGATTACGTTGCAGAAGATCTCCCGCGGTCGCGCCGGCGCTTCAGCGCACGTAGCGCCGCCATCGTGCTCGTTCTGATCGGGCTTATGGCTGGCGGCGGCTGGCTTGTCGCCCAGAACCGGGATGCGCTACTCGCAATGGCGAATATTTCGACCGCTGCCAATGAAGATACGCCTGTCGTCAAGGCCGACAGCGAAACCAAGACGGCCTTGCTCGATGAAGCTCAGCCTGACGAAAACTCCCTCGCCACGGAGACGACGTCATTCGACGCTAACGTGCCGGCGCCTGCCATTGCTCAGAGACCTTCGGTCACCCCGGAGATGATCGACGAGAATTTCCAGCGCTCGCCCCTCTGGTCTCGGCTGAAGGCGGATTACCCGGATTGGTATCAGCAGAACGTCGAGGAAGCCGCCCGCATCGTCTCGGCAGGCACAGAGGCCGATATGTCGAGGCACCTCATCGCCCAGCTGGTTGACCTGCGCCGCAAGAATGCCGAGCACGCCCTTGCCGCGGAAACGGGCAAGCTGATCAATATAGCCCAGTCGTTTCTCGCCAACATGAAGAGCCTGGCGTCTCACTCGGAAAACACCTGCTATTCCTTCATCGGTCAGGGTGAGTCGAGCCCCGCCGTAATCGAGCTGTTCCCTCAGCGGGGTTATGGTGAAGCCATCGAAGCCCAGATCGCGGCAATCTTCGAAGCCGTCGCGAGCGGCCGCGAGGCGCCGGTCACGAGGGTCAGGGCCACCAAGACCGATTATGACGTGCTTGCCGCAGAGCTTACGAAGCTCGGCTGGTCCAAGGCCGATCTGCGCGTCTTTGCCGATCCGAAGGCGCTGGCCGAAACCGAACCGGGCAAGGTTTGCCAGATGGTGCAGGACTGGTTCACCGCCCACCTCGCCATTACCGATCCCGCTGTTCAGGAACGCCTGTTGTTCGAAACGCTTCGGCCAATCGTCGCCGGTTGAAGCCGGCGAGGGCCAGTGGATC